>Ga0315284_10006608_pt1 | contig 16510 bp, 12 predicted proteins | sample YL17G09_16_MG_FD_203696 | JGI IMG/M metagenome (GOLD analysis project Ga0315284, IMG submission 203696) | Sediment microbial communities from Yellowstone Lake, YNP, Wyoming, USA - YL17G09_16 | ecosystem: Environmental > Aquatic > Freshwater > Lake > Sediment | place: USA: Wyoming | collected...
CGATTTTACGGTACAACTCGGAAAATTCCGGAAAGGTGGCGATAACACCGATGCTTCCGGTGATCGTACCCGGCGTCGCAATGATCGTGTCGCATGCCGCTGCGATGTAATATCCGCCGCTTGCTGCAACTGTGCCCATCGAGGCTATAACTTTTTTCCCTGCGGCACGGGCTTTTCTGACTGTCTCATATATTTCTTGCGTCGCGGATATGCCGCCCCCGGGTGTGTTCAGCCTCAGAACGATCGCCGGGATGTTCTCCTCGGTAATGTAACGCTCAATTTTTTCAACCGCAGTATCCGGAGAAAAAATCACCCCGGTGATTTCGACAACCGCAATGCTCTTCTTCGAGATATGAATACTGTCGGAAGTCAGTGATACAAGAATCAGGAGAGCTCCAAGACCAATAAACGACAGAAAAACGAAAAGAACGAACCCGTAAACAATATCCCGACGGCTTATCATAATGTCATGGCCTCTTAATAATTAGATTTGTTAATTTATATTTTTTATATCGGTTTGTCAACAGTAAAGAACCTGTTCTTGCGAACCACCATTAATATTTTCGATAACACTTTTTTCTCATGACCCATCCGATAACGAACATTGTACAAGTAATAGCAGACAGTTTCGTTTCTTCTTTCGCGCCCCACTTTTTCTTTTCCGGCGAAAAAGTATTGGGGGAAAAGAAAAGCCCGCTGCCCGATACAATGCTTGCTCCCCGTCCGGCTTGTCCGCCCACTGACTCGTCGCGCTGTCGCTCTGATGTAGCGGAAACGCAGAGACCTTCACAGTCTTTAGTCCGGAGAATGTTATCTGGAGTAAAAAACAATAAATATGCCGTATCATTCCCCCTCCGGATTCCGAAAACACACTCTCTCCCCCACAATCCACAATCCGCAATCCGCAATCATAAATCGGACCGGCGCCGTCTGAACGGTTTTTTTAGTTCAATGGACAATTTCAAACAGGCATCAGAGTATTTATAAAGCCTCCTGACTCGTGTTACTTTTTCCCACAGGGAGGAAGGGAAGCCGGGATTCTTCTGTCTTTTCCTGACCTTTTGTGAAACCGGCTTGACGAAAAATTGCCTTTACGCTGAACGGGAAAATGCCTATTATGTAACAAATTTATTACTGCGCGACATGTGCGACATGTGCGACATGTGCTGCAGTGTCGCGAATATGCATGAGAAGCTCTCAATGGAGTGGTGACAGCACAGTGATATTAATTATTCACATTATCCATAAACAGCAGTGATTCTTTCGGGAGGCAGCGATGAAACGCAGCATGTATGCATCTTTTGTACTGTATGCAGTCCTTGCGGTTGTCGTCCTGGCATGTTCGGGCGAGCGAATGACGGTGAAACAGGTTGAGGAGGGTTTCACCCCACTGTTCGACGGTGCGACCCTGTCAGGATGGCGTAAGCTGACCGAATACAGCGGGGAGGACGGCAAATGGGAAGTTGTCGACGGGATGATAACCGGAGACCAGTACCCTGAAGGAAAGGGCGGGCTCCTGGTGACCGAGCGGACCTACAGGAATTTCGAGCTTTATGCGGAAGTGAAGGCTGATTACCCGATCGACTCGGGGTTGTTTCTGCGGGTGCAGCCGAATGTCCTGTCATACCAGTTCACCATCGACTACCGTCCCGAAGGCGAAATCGGCGCAATCTATTGCCCCAGCGGCGGCGAATTTCTTATGCACAACACACGCGGTATCGACCACTGGAAAAAGGATGAGTTCAACAAGGTCAGGATACGCATCGATGGCAACCCCCCGTATATATGGGCGTGGCTCAACGGTGTCAGGGTCGTCGATTATGCGGATACTCTTGTCGCCGGCGAGTACCGTGTCCCCGAGAGCGGCCACATCGGTCTCCAGGTGCACCCCGGAGAGAGCTGGGGTACAGGGAACAGGGTCTATTTCAAAAATATCCTGATAAAAGAGTTCGAGAATGAGTGAGGCAGAAAAAGGTGGGTGAGATTCAGTGCCAGGGAGTGCCAGGGTATGGCATTATGACTATCGGAAAGGGGGACACGGTGGATAAACGCTTCATGCGGTCGAGGCGTTCGGTATTGAAAACAGGACTCGCTTCTCTTGCGGCGGCGGTCCCCGGGTATGAGGCACTCGCGAAGCCGAAAACGCCCGGTGAAACGAGGGTGCTCTATCTGGGCGGTGACTATGTTCATAACGGTATGGCCCAGGAGCTTCACCTGCGCCAGACTTTTTCACGGACCGGCTGGCGTCTCATGTTCGTCCAGGCGACACATTTCCTCACCCCCGCGGTGCTCCGTGAGGCTGACCTCCTCATGATGACCAGGATCGGCACCAGCGACACCCTCGGGTTTACCCCCGACGGGATTGTCGCCGACCGGCCAGACCCCGACCTGTTCATGTTGCCGGAAACCGAAAACGCGATAGTCGGGAATGTCATTGACCGCGGGATGGGTTTCATCGCGTTTCACGCCACGGTGCGCAATCCTCACCTCACCAGGCTCATGGCGCTCCTCGGCTGCCGCCCGCACCAGGGGAGCGTGGTGCAGACCATCCGGTTCCATGATTTCAATCCCGACCACCCGATCACCAGTGGTTATTCGCGGTTCGACCTTCCCGAGGACGAAAACCAGGCGACCGACATCGTCGACGACCGGATCACACTGCTGTTCAAGTCCCTCGGGCTGTATGACAACATCATTAACAACGCCGGCTGGTGCGTCGAGCGCGGGAAGGGCCGTGTCGTCGCCCTCCTTGCGGGACATTCCAGTTCGGCCTGGTTGCACCCTCTCTACCGTACGCTCCAGCTCAGGGCGGCGTACTGGGCGATGAAACGTGATGTGCCGGATTTCGGTATAAGGTGAAGAGAAGGTGTGTCCGGAGAATATGGAGAGGGGCGGGGCAGCAGGTGTTATCATGAATATTCCCGTCATCCGGCACTGCCGCTTCCTGTCGCCCCTGACCACCGGAATTACAGGACACGATCATGAAACGATCCCTCTCATTCCTCATGAAACCGGCATCGTACGATTGCAACCTTTTCTGCGATTACTGTTTCTACCGCGCAACAGTCGCATCGTATCCCGATACAGGGGCGCACCGCCTGAGTATGGACACGCTGACTGAGCTCGTGCGGAAAGCACAGACAGTGGACACTCAGGCGGTATCCTATGTCTGGCAGGGTGGCGAGCCGATGCTCATGGGGCTCGATTTCTACCGTCGCGCGGTCGAGCTGCAGAACGTCCACAAAAAGCCCGGACAGACGGTTCTCAACACTGTACAGACGAACGGCATTTTGATCGACGAGTACTGGGCGCGGTTCTTTGCTGAACACGGTATACTGGTCGGGATCAGCATCGATGGCCCGAAGGAGCTCCACGACCGTCACCGGTTCACGCGGTCGGGTGCGAGCGTGTTCGACCGTGTTCTCGAAGCCTGCGACATCATGAATGCCCATCGGGTCGAATACAATGTACTGACCGTCGTCACAAGCGATACCGCGGACCACCCGGAGGAGATTTACACATTCTTGAAGGAGCGGGGCTTCGTTTACCAGCAGTACATCGATTGTATCGAGGCGGCTGACGGCCTGATCGCTCCGTTCTCGGTCGATCCGGGGACATACGGGGGTTTTCTGTGCCGTCTTTTCGACGTGTGGTTCATGGACGGGTATCCGTATGTGAGCATCCGGCTGTTCGACAACCTGCTCCAGTATTATGTGAGACAGGTTCCCGAATGCTGCCTGCACAAGGACAACTGCGGTGCCTATTTCGTGGTCGAATACAACGGCGACATATATCCGTGCGATTTCTTCGTGAGAGAGGAGTGGCTGCTCGGGAATATCCGTGAAATGACGGTCAACGATCTCATCGGGCATCAACGACGGCTCCGATTCGCCGGACTGCGTTGTCTCCCGTGTGATACGTGCGAACAGTGCTCCTGGCTCGGCTTCTGCCAGAAAGGATGCATACGGTACCGGGCGTTTCCGGATGGAGATTATCGTTCGCTCAACTATCTCTGCGAATCCTACCGGACATTTTTCGAGTATACCCGCGACCGTTACCCTTTCCTCGCCTGGGACATCCAGCGCCGCCGTCGGGGGCTTCCGGCGCCCGCTGTCCCTGGCCGTAACGACCCGTGCTTCTGCGACAGCGGGAGGAAGTTCAAGAAATGCTGCGAGCCGTATGCGTTCTTACTGAAGAAGTAGGCTCAGCCGAAGGGGGTTGTTTTCATTCTCCGATGAACCTGAAAAATAAGCCAGCAGTGTGCTGACGGGTAAGAAATGGGGATTGCCATTGCCTGTTAAAAACCTTGACTTGACAACCCCGCTGTACGATATTGGTTAAACTATCGGTAAGAAAGGTATACTGATTTTTCAGCTCATTCTTCGTTGAAAAATATATCCGATGACACAACACGATGTTTGCATCAGGTAGCTTATCCCCTATACATATTCAGTACGTTACCACTCATGTTCAACAGCCGGAAAAGGAACTGCCATGACATCAAAAGAACGCCTCCAGACGGCGATGGATCACAAGGAACCGGACAGGGTACCGTATATGGCGACTTTCGTCCCTGAAGTGATCAGGGTGCTCGAAAAAAAATACGCGCGGGAACTGTCGTCCATCGGCAAGGACATAGAACTGAAATACCAGGGCATGACCGACCTGGATATCCTGTTCGGCCATGACATGCTCCTCCTCACCTACGGAATGTCTACCGGCTATTATCGTGACACCGACGCTGACACCTACACGGACGAATGGGGCATCACCTGGAAGAAAATCCCCTACGACACCATCAACGGCGCCGGGTACTATACCGAAATCGTGGGATTCCCACTCGCCGGGGACGGCGCCATCGACAGCTATATCCCGCCGAATCCCGACGACGAGGACATGGGATACGCCGACGCGATCATCGCACGGTTCGGGAAGGAGAAGTATATCTGCGGTATCATCGACTGCTCCATATTCGAGGCGCAGAAGTATCTCCGCGGCATCACCCAGAGCCTCATCGACCTTGTCGCCGACAAGGATCTGTCACACCGTATCATGGACATGTCGGTCGAGTACCATCTCAGGCTCGGCTACAAGCTGATTGAGCGTGGTGTTGACATGCTCTGGCTCGCCGACGATTACGGTGCGGAGCATGCAATGATCATATCCCCGGAAACGTTCCGGGAGATGATCAAGCCGAAAATGGGCTACATGATCGGGGAACTCAAAAAGCGGGACCGGAATGTCAAAATCGCCTTCCACAGTGACGGCTATATCGAACCCATCATCGACGATCTTGTCGAAGTCGGCGTCGACCTCCTCAATCCCGTCCAGCCGGAATCCATGGATCCCGCGCGCATCAAGAAACGGTACGGGCACCGGCTTGCGCTCTGGGGGACAGTGAGCACCCAGTCGACCCTGCCGTTCAAGAAGCCCGCGGATGTGGAAGCCGAGGTCAGGGAACGTATCAGGACCTGCGCCCCGGGCGGCGGGTTTCTCCTCGCGCCGACGCACAATATCCAGCTCGATGTGCCTTTTGAAAACATCGAGGCATTCTACAACGCGATCTGGAAGTACGGGGCATATCCCATCACTGCATAAGATTCCTTGAGGTGAGACGGTTCCTGCGGCGATATGAGACGCTTCAATCCTCAGCCACCGACCAAAGCTTTGTACATTCGGCATTCAATCATTATCTCTGCATCTCTGCAGTTGCGAAGACAAATATCACCACCTAGACGATAACATTTTTATCTGTTTTGTCTGCTACTTTGCTCATACGACTGATTTTCAAGGAAAATAGATGATACTCATTTCCAGCAACAATCATCAAGCGTCCAGCACATTGCCTTTATACCCTCGAATTCCCTTTCTTGATTAAATGATCTGACATCACACATCAAATCTTTCGCAACATTATCCTCAGCAACAAACGTGAGGGCAGAATTATATCCCGGCCATATATGAGTTCCCATTTTCGGATGGCCGGATTCTCCCTGGTCAATAACCTGCCTCCATTTTGTGTACGATTTCAGTTCATGCGTCTTCATTAATTCCATAACTTCGTCATCGAGACTTTCTGGGTATGAGAGAAATATCATTTTCATTAACGGGCACCTCCAACCTTTCCGAAAATTCTTTTTCCTCTAAGTCTTTCCTCAAAAATTGAGTAGAGCGTTGGCACGAATACAAGTGTTATGATGGTGGAGACAAACAAACCGCCTATGACCGATACGGCAAGCGGGCTCCAGATTTCTGAGCCCTCGCCTGTACTCAGTGCTAGTGGAGTTAATCCCAATAGTGTTGTGAAAGCGGTCATGAGTACAGGTCGAAGCCTTCTCTTACCAGCAATGATGATAGCTTCATGGACAACTATACCACGGGCCCTGAGAATATTTGTATAATCGACAAGAATTATGGCATTATTGACCACGATTCCAACGAGCAAGATCATTCCCACAAAGGAAATCAGGCTCAAGGTATACCCGGTAATGAACAGCGCCCAGATCACCCCGACGATTGAAAACGGAACGGAAAACATGATGACGAACGGATCGAGCAACGATTCGAATTGAGCCGCCATTATCATATAGATCAAAATAATTCCAATAATAAGAGCGAAGAACAGCCAGCGAAACGATTCGGCCTGATCTTCAGCGGTGCCACCGATGGTGTAGCTGACGCCGGGAGGCAAATCGAGTGTTTCAAGTTTCGAACGTAAATCCGGCACAATTTCACCAAGCGACCGGCCGTATAATCCACCCCCAACATACACGACCCGTTCCTGGGCTTTCCGTTCTATCGTGAGCGGTCCCTTTTCTTGAACCACCCTGGCGATACTCCTGAGGGGAACCTGCTGACCGGTCGGGGTGGTCATCATGGTACTCTCAACGTCCCGGATTTGCTGCCGATCATCGTTTCTTAGTTTCACAAACAGATCGTATTCGTCTCCCGCTTCGCGGTATTGCGTGGCAACACTTCCGTAATAGCTCGTCCTCAACGTGTTTGCAATCTGGTTCATGTTTAAACCGAGTGTACTTGCTTTATCCCTGTCGACTTCCACCCACAATTCAGGTTTGCCCATTTCACGGGAGATAGTAATATCGACGATTCCGGATATGGACTCCATGATCGTTTTGACTTCACGAGCGACGCGGCTTGTTGTTTCGAGGTCGGTACCGTAAACTTCAACACTAATTGGTTTACCACCGCCGCTTGCCAGTGCCTGAATAGGATCCTGAGCAGCGAAATCAATCGTTTCGATTCCGGGAATGGTTTGTGCAAACTCGGCAATTTCTCTTGAGATTTCACGGTCGGAACGGGAGCGTTCACCTTTTGTAACAAGACGTCCGCCGACCATGATTATGTTCGTATCGCTCTGCATTCCTATCATATTCCCGATACCGCTTTCACTGACACCGCACCTGGCGAACATCATCGTTTTTTCCGGCACGTTCTGCTCGATAAAATGTTCGATCCTGCCCATCACGTCCGATGTCACCTCAACCCGCGTCCCGACAGGCAATTTAATCGAACCTGTGACTTGGCCTTGATCCATTTCCGGCATGAACTCTGTGGGAAGCCAGAATAAAGCGGCAATGACCGTCACCACAAAAACCATAAGACCAGAGCTTACCACAATGGCCCGATGTTTGAGCGACCATTCGAGCAGAGAACCATACAGATTCGATATTGCACTTACACTCGATTCAGCGCTGTTTTGCAGTGTTCGGATAAATCCTTTCGGCGCTTTCATTTCTTCAGGCAGTTTGAGGAGGCGTGAGGCCATCATCGGGGATAAGGTCAGAGCGCAGAACAGCGATGCCATGAGGACAATACTGACAACGATTCCGAGCTGCTGGAACATTATCCCGGCGATACCCTTGACGAAGATAATCGGAATAAATATTGCGACAGTCGTGATTGTGGAGGCGGTGATCGCGAGACTCACCTCCGATGCGCCCCAGAGCGCGGACTCATGCTTTGTTTCTCCCTGCTCCGAACGGTGACGGTAGATATTTTCATAGACAACAATGGCGTTGTCAACGACCATGCCGATTGCGATAGCTATCGCTGAGAGAGACATCATGTTGATGGTGTAATCCATTAGATACAGAAAAATAAATGCCACGATAAGTGAAAACGGTATAGTCACTCCAATGATGAAACTGCCTCTCCATTCTCTCAGGAAAAACACAACAACAAGCATTACGAACAGGAGCGCCCAGATGATTGTTTGCGAGAGGTTGCTAATCGAGCGCTTGATGAAGTCGGAGCTGTCCATGGCAATGGCAATCTTGACGTCTGGCGGGATGTTTCTCTGGATGTCCGGAAGCGCCTTTTTAATGTTGTTGACAACCTCGACCGTGTTGGCGCCCGATTGTTTCTGCACCATGAGTATCAGACCGTTACCTCTGTTGACACGAACCTCCCGTTCCGCTTCTTCAAAATCATCCCTGACCTCCGCGATGTCCTGCACTCTCACCGACCTGTTGTTCGACATTCCGACAATAGTTTCGCCGATTTCTTTAACGTTGGCATATTCACCGGGCACCCGGAGGTTATAATCAATTCTTCCAAACTTTAAATTACCCGCGGGAAGCATGGTGTTTTCGGCGCGGAGAACACCGGTGATCTGGTCGATGCTCAGGTTGTATGCTTCTAACCGTTGCCGGTCGACATTGACATGGATTTCACGTTGTCGTCCTCCCATGGGGATCGCCATGGCGACACCGCTCACACGTTTGAGTTGATCGGCAATATCATCCTCGGCAATTTTATACAGCTTATCATAACTCTGATCTGCGGTGATGCCCAGAACCAGGACCGGCATCATCGAAAGGTCGAATTTAACAATCATGGGCGCATCGATATCTTCCGGTAAAAGACGCTTCGCCATATCGAGGCCCTGACGGATGTCGTTTGCCGCCTCATCGAGATTCGTCCCCCATTCAAACCGTAGCGTTACAGCAGACACGCCCTCACTTGATGTCGAAATTACATCTTTTACATTGGGTACGGTGCTGACATGGTCTTCTATGATCTTCGTCACCCGGGTTTCCACGTCCTCGGTACTGGCGCCCTGGTACGTAGTGATAACCCCGATCGACGGTATCTCGATTTCCGGCATGAGATCGATTGGAAGCTGTGTCAGCGAAACAACACCCAGCAGAAGGATTCCGAAAAAGATCATTAGCGTAAAAATCGGTCTATTGATACCAAAGCCTGAAAGATTCATTCTGTTTCACCCCCCTTGATCGCAACAGGAGTACCATCCTGGAGCATTTGCTGGCCAACACTGACAACTGCTTCTCCAGCCTGCAATCCTGATACAATTTCAATTATTTCATTTTCAGCAATCCCTGTAACCACATCACGGCGTTCAACTTTCCCCCCGGAAACAACAAAAGCATATGGACTGGACTCGGCAGAAACTATGCAGGTTAGAGGTAAAGTAGAAACGTTTCTTCGTTCCTCAGCAATAACTTCAATCCGTGCGAACATGCCGGGTTTGAGTTTCAATTCGGGATTGGGAATCTGAAGTTGAATTTCAAACAAACGACTCTGTATTGCAGCCGCGGGATTGACAATATATACATTTCCTTCAAAGGTTTCCCCGGGATACGCATCAACTTTCGCGTTGACTTCCAGACCCGCCTTCATATACTTTAATTCAGTATCAGGCGCGAGTACTCTCACCTTGACCTTTGAAAAATCCATCAAGGTGACTACCCCCCCTCCTCCTGGCATCATGGGATTAATCGTATCTCCTTCATTTTTTAGTTTTTGCGTTATGATGCCGTCAAAGGGCGCCTTCATGATTGAAACCCTCAAATTATACTCTGCAAGGTCAACCGCTGCTCTTGCCTGCTCAAGCAGGGCTTTCGCCGAATTGAACCCCAGCTCTGCTTTTTCGTATTGCACGGGAGAAATTGTGCTGTCTTTAATAAGTTCCTTCATCCGATTCCAGTTTTTTTCAGCATCTGAATATGCCGCCTCTGACGCATGGAGATTGGCTTTTGCCTGCTCGAGGCTCAATTTTGCAGGATCGGTATCCAGTTCAGCGAGAACCTGACCTTTTTTAACCCGGTCTCCTTCCTTGACATATATTCGAGAGATTTTTCCTGAAATATTCGGAACGACACTGAGTTCTTCCCAGGCTTCGACTATTCCTGTATATGAAAGGATATGCCTGAGTGTGTTGAGCTCCACTTTTACAACTTCAACGGGTACAGCAGCCCTTTCATTCATATCCTGAACATCTTGCTCCTGTGAACGTCCACAGGAGAAGAGAAACAGGCTGATGAGCACTATACTCCTTGTTACCATTAGAATCTTATTCATTACATTATGCTCCTTCTTGTTTGATGTTTTTTTATTCATTTATCGTAGCGGTTACCCTTTCCAGAACAGCCAGCGCTGTCAAATAATCAGAAATCGCTGTCGTTCGCTCAATTCTGGCGCGGGTAAGAGCGGTATTTGCATCTAAAAGTTCGGTATTGTTAACGAGTCCCTGAGAAAACTTTTTTTGTGTCACCCGGTAATTTTCTTCTGCCTGAGTTACATTAATTTCTGCGACATCAATCCTTTGCTTTGCTTCCTCGAGGCTAATAAATGCCTGATTAGCTTCAAGCGTTATTGCATCAGCAAGTAGTTTTATTCCTTCTTCAGCCTGTCGCTGCTCAAGCTTTGCTTGCGTAATCCTTGAGCTAATACCTCCCCAGTCAAAGAAATTCATCTGAGCGACAACACCCGCTGTCCACATACTGTAAAACTCTTTTTCGTATTCCCGGTTGGGGCGTTTATAATTCCAGTTGTACACAGCCATCAATTGAGGTAAACGCTGAGATTTTGCAATCGAAACACCTTTTCTCGCCATCTGTATTTTATTTTTCATCGAATGAATCTCAGGACGGTTTTCGAGTGCCTGCTGTGTAATGGTAGCAAGGTTATACTGCTTGTCGTCAAACTCAAGTGGAGTTTTTAGTTCTATAATGGTATTTAAAGGGATGTTAAGAACTGTACAGAACTGCATTTGCATAAGCTGGGCACCGTTTTCAGCCCTGATTTTCATGAGTTTCGTTTCCGAAAGTTGAACTTTCGCCTTTAGAAGATCATTTTCTGCAATTAATCCGACCTTGAGCATATTTTGTAAATCAGAAACATGCGCTTCCATTAATTTGACGGCTTCATCGCTGATTTCAACTAATTTTCGGATTTTAAGGAGATTGAAATAAGCTTGCTTGGTTTGCAGGATGATGTCCATCTCCACTTTTTCATGGTCGTTTTTTGCCGCATTCCAGGAGTCCTGTGCAATTTCATAACTGTTTTTCAGAGCAAAACCGGTAAAAATTGGCTGCTGAACAGAAACACCTAAATCGTAGAGATTATCATCCCCAATAGTGAATTTTTTAGGTGTTCCCGGTGGAAGGGGGAACGGTGATTTCTTCCCGAATGATATATACGGCGCCACATCAAGTTTTGTATAGGTTCCTTTCCCGGAAAGCTGGGGGAGAAAAGAAGAACGCGCCTCGCCGATTCCAGCTTTCTCTTCTTCAACTCTTTGTTCAGCTATGATCAATGATCTGTTTTTTTCCAGCGTAATGGTAACAGCATCATCTACAGTAAGCTCAAGTGTTGATTGAGCCATTGCGTTAAATGTTGTTATCAAGTATACCAGAATACATATCAACGGTATTCGATTTACTTTTTTTATCACTGTATAGCCCTCCTCATTGTTTCATAAGACCGCTGAAAAAGAGTTCTTCGATAATAGCAATTCTGTCGGTAAGTTTGCCGTCCATTTCCATGCAAAACCAGTCATAGATCAATGCATTGTACATGCCCATTAAGAGTACCGCACATTGATGTGGATTAACTCCTTTTAACTCGTCTGATTCAATTCCTCTTTTGATCTCATTTTCCAGGATATGGAGGTGTATTGAATATTTTTTTGTAAACTTCTTTTCCATTTCCTCTCTAAAATTGCTTTTTTCACGAACAAGTACACGGAAAAAGTTTTTTTGGTTTTCAAAGAATTCAAAGTAAATGTGCGAAGCAATGTGAATTTTTTCTTGGAAGCTTTCCAAATTTTCTATAGAGGCTATAATTTTTTCTTCCAGACTTTTAATGCCCCATTCAACAACTGAAAGAAACAGTTTCTGCTTATTACCGAAATGATTATACACCGTTCCTTTCCCGACATTTGCCCGGTGGGCGATTTCATCGACGTCAGCCTCGTAGAACCCGCATTCGGAAAACACATCCATAGCCGACTTTAAAATTGCCTCTGACCGGGCTATTGTGGCTTCTTTTCGTGATAATTTCTGAGCATTCATAATCAATTTTACCTTATATTTTTTGTTGTTATCATGATAAAATCAGCAAAAGACTGACTCGTCAGTCAAAAATAACATGAATACAAATCTTGTGTCAAGATAAATTTTCTTAATATTCAAGAGCACTGAAAAAATGAACTGCCCGGGAGCAGGAGCAGAGCTCCGGGGTAGTTCATTTGTATATGGTCAGGGCTTCTTTGCTATCCCATCAAATAATAGTTCTACAAAAATCCTACAATTTGGGGTTACCTTTTTAAGTGTACCGTGATGCCAGTGAAAATTTACAATGCTGTTAAGCGCACCGATAATCATTTCCGAAATGACATCCGGCGGAAGCGCTTTTATTTCCCCATCATCCATTGCTTTTTGAATTCGCTTGACAAGGATCACATGATATTTATCGTGAATCTGTTTGAGTTTTAGTTTATTTTCATCAGACATGGATTTGAAGTGCTGGGCATGCTGATTCATGAGCAGTTTACAGAAATCAGGATTCTTGGCGGCCAATTCTGTTGTGCCAATCAAAAGATCCATCAGCTCTTCTTTGAAACTCTTTTGGCAAGATAATAAATCTTGAATAAAATCTCCAATAAAGCCGAGCTTATTCTCCATTATCTGGAACAAAAGATCTTCTTTATTTGAAAAATAAGTGTATATAGCGCCTTTGGAAAATTCTGCTTCTTTGGCTACTTCTTCAAGAGTTGCAGGGTAAAAACCCTTTCTTGCGAACACTTTGATGGCAGCATTGAAGATTTCTTGGCGGTGTTTTGCTTTTTCCCTTTCACGGCGAGGGAGATTTTTGTTCTCGACTTTAAAAGTGAATTTCATCATCAAACTCTTATTCTGTTATATTCTTATACCCATGTTAAAATAAGAATTTTGAGTCAAGATTGCAATTCAGATTCTGGCAACCCCCCATTTTTTACACCCCCTGTAACACGAGATTTAACTGTAAGTAATCGCGTTTTCTGATGCAGAGATGTTTTGGTCTTCGTTTGCGCGCCTGTTCGAGAACCCAAGCGACTGCGGCGACAATCATGTAGTACGGGTAATCCGGGATTGATAGTCTTTGCCACAGGCCATGTTTTCCCCTCGTCGTAACTGAGCCGGACGGTCATGTTTTCACGCCGGACGGTCAAAGCGGGATTGGAGAAGAGTAGCCGGTTTGTGCAGGAGTATATCCTGAGCGGTACAGATGACTGCGCTGTCGGTCACCCGGGCAGGAACGGTGATGACAATTCAAAACAGCACCGTCTCGATCATAACTTTTTCACTCGCGGCGAGATCGATGTCCGCCGGATCGATCCTTTTTTTAGCGGCGTTGTACACCAGCCGGATGACTGGTCGGCCGAGCTTTTCCTCATTGAGACGGATCACGACGCCGAAATGGTTCTGATAAGAGCCGTTCATCACCCGGATTGTCGAGCCGACAGGGAAAACCGGTGTAATGGCGAGGAAATACCGAAGAACATCGCGGTTGAGGTGGACTCCCCGCATTTCGGTCATGATCTTGATTACCTGTTCCGGCTGGAACGCCTTCCGGTACGGCCGGTCCGAAGAAATGGCGTCGTACACATCTGCCACAGCGGCGATGCTTCCGTATAGATGTATCTTCCTCGGTTCTTTCGATATGACAAGGCGGTTGGTTCCTGTGAGGCCGCGGGGATAGCCCGAACCGTCCTGCCGTTCATGATGCTGGAGTGCGATATGGGGAGGGAGAACGCCGATCACCGGCACATCCTTCACGAGTTCGTAGCCGATGAGGGGGTGGATTTTCATCGCCTCGAATTCTTCATCGGTCAGTTTGCCAGGCTTATTGACAATCGATTCGGGGATAAACGTCTTACCGATATCGTGAAGCAGGCAGCCGATGCCCAACTCGCGGAGCCTTTTATTTTCAAGGCTGAGTTTTCGCCCGATCATGATTGAGACGATGGCGACGTCGATGGAATGCTGAAAGGTGTAGTTGTCGTATGTCTTGATCGAGTTCAGTCCCAGCGTCACATCGCCGCTGAGCAGCTCGTCGACAATATTCCCGGCATCGTTCGCAACCTTGACGAGAGCAGGATGATCCCGGAAAGTATTCTTGAACTGCTGGGAGCCGACCGCGTCCTTGACCGCGGTGAGCGACTGGTCTTTCATATCCTTGGTGATGTCGCCCAGGTCGTCGAAAAGCTGTTTCATGTGCCGGATGGTTCCCCCGCGGACCAACTCGGAGATACTCTCCTTCGGCTCCACATCCTCGAGAGCGTCATCTCTTATAAAGATACTGGAAACTCCGCGTTCCTTGAGCTTCGGAATGAAATATTCATTGATGATGACCCCTTTTCCGAGGAGCAGATTACCATCGGTGTCATAGATAGGTTTGCCGATTTTCATCCCGCTTTTGATCGAATCCAGGGAAAATTTTATCACGATTCCTGCCTTTCACACTTCTAACCCGAATTATTCGCAAACTTTAGAACATCGATGAGATCCCCCCTGCCCTTGAGGCATTCCCCCCTTGATAAAGTGGGAAACAAAGGGGCTGAGAGGTTTTCTCCCCCCTTGTCAGGGCGGACACGGCATATCCCCGGGGGGGGGCGAATCAACGTCCGGATACTGTATCCGGTTTATGAATAAATCGCGCTCAAGAATATATCAAAACTTCGAACATCAATTTAATATAAATAAGTTGATAAGAAACACAAGATTAATTATATGATTCGCGTAAAAAATTCACCGCGATGGTTGAAAATAACCTTTATTTTTTAAAAACAATATCTTACAACAAGTCATAAAAAACGACAGACACCCGATTCATTCAAGATATTGACATGATACAGTAATTGCCTGTCGTTACATGGTTTTTAGAAGCCCGCAGGGGTGGTGTCCTTTTAACCGTACTGCATTACCCCGTCGAACACCGGTCATTTTATCGCGCCATCCTGAACGGGACGTTTTATTTCCCGGTTTCACCCCTGAGCAGTTTCAGGGTCGCCGCCGCTTCAACCCGGACTTCGTAGGTTCCGCCCGAATCCTTATGAGCGTCGGTTTTCCTGATATGTTCGAGTGTATCGACGACTGATTGGTCTCCGAAGCTCCGCAGTGCTATCACCGCGTACATCCGCACGCTCGCTTCCTGATCGGCAAGGTTGGCGACCAATTTTTTCTTTATAGTCTCACGGTCCTTCGGGGAAAAGAACGAACCGGTTTCGTCAAACTCAGCCATTTTGTGCAGGGTTACAGCGGCTCGGCCGCGGGTATCGCTGACCGGGCTGGATAGAGAATCGACTATATCCTTGATCGTGGTCTTGCCGATGGCGAGAAACGCCTGAGCGGTGAATGGATTGCCTCCGCCGCCCATCATGCTCATGGTCAGGAGCATAAGAGGTTTTGTGCGCTCATCGCCGGCAAGACTCAACAGTTTGAGAGTCTCGTAGATATTCCAACGCTCGTCTTCCGGCAGTTTCAATTCACGGCTGGCGCTTTCGATCAGGGCCGGTACCGCAGGCTTGAGCGCGGCTTTCCCCTGAGCGTCGTAGAGGTCGGTGAGTTTGTAGATAACGTCCGCAACCGCATCAGAGTCGCCTGTCTTCAACACCTGCGCGTCCTTGTCGGTAAACGTCTCCCCTGCCGATATACCGGCCAAGGCGGCCATGCACAGAACGCACACGGCCGTACGGACATGCCATAAGAATGGATGCGGTGTCCGGGAGTTTCGATTGCCCATATTGTCTCCAATTATAGTTACCATGCTGTTAAGTCCATTATTATGTATTTACCGTTTTCAGCCGGTACCCGCACACATAAGAAGTATAAGAGGTATCCACATCTGGGAATTTTTCCGATGATGACAACCGGATATATGTATCATCAGGTGCAGTCAGCTCTCAACTCCGAGCACCCTTCCGCTTTCGCTGTCCCACTCGACCTTTCTCCCCTCGAGGTATGACAACGTTCCCATGTGAGCGGTGATTGCCTCCTGGATACCCTCTTCGATGCCGCAACTGACTTTACTGCCCGTTCGTATGGCGTTGAGCCATTCCATAATGTGAAGATGCGTGGTATCAATCCTCTTCCCGCCACGGTAGGTATAGAGAAGTCCTCTGCCCGCAAAATACTGTTCGGTTGCCGAGGTTACCGCATCGATGCCCTTGGCGCCGGGCGTATAGGTTAAAATGGGATTGCTTGAG
>Ga0315284_10006609_pt1 | contig 16506 bp, 16 predicted proteins | sample YL17G09_16_MG_FD_203696 | JGI IMG/M metagenome (GOLD analysis project Ga0315284, IMG submission 203696) | Sediment microbial communities from Yellowstone Lake, YNP, Wyoming, USA - YL17G09_16 | ecosystem: Environmental > Aquatic > Freshwater > Lake > Sediment | place: USA: Wyoming | collected...
ATGCAAATAAAAATTGTCATTATCTTTCGAATAATTTTTTAGAATGTAAAAATATCTGTGAAAAAGTTGCGAACAATTTGATTTTTTTTTTACACGAACATTTATATAATTACTTGAAAAAAGAAGGTTTAGAAAGTTTAGATATTAATGGGGAATATCCATTTATTCGATTTAAATCAACAATTAATTTCATGCATCTCTAATTCTTTCTTAAACAAACTGATACAAAAGGTTAGAAAAAAGGAAAGTCTTATTTTTAATTGTATCCTTTTCTATGCAAATAGAGACGATAAAAATATATATTCATAGTTAAATAAATTACTATATGAACAAGATTAATTGGAAAGATTATATTTCTTTTGATCCAAATGTATGTCACGGAAAAGCGTGCATAAAAAACACTCGCGTATTAGTTTCGGTGATATTGGACTGTTTAGCTGAAGGAATGGACGAGAAAGAGATTCTTGAGAATTATCCTTCGCTTAAAAAGGAACACATTCAAGCCTCGCTTCAATATGGCGCTATGCTTGTGAGAGACGAAATTATTCCTTTAACGAATTCTCGAGGTCAAGAAAGTGAAATGCTATAAAAATGTTGTTTGAAGATGTTTTAAATAAATTTTCTTTAGAAGACGTAATTGGTAAAATAATTATTGTTGATTCGCGTCAAATTAGTATTAGATCTTAACAAAGGAACTCTTCTTAAAATTGTTGCTCATTTTTGTCGCATGCCTTTAATATAATATTACCCATGTATTACGCAGATATTACACCGATAATTTAATAGCATTTTTTATATAACATTTAAATATTACTAAAAGAATATTTTAAGTTAAAAAGGGTGTTGATGGTATGGACTTAGACTTAGTTAACAAAAATTTGTTTGACTTAACGAAACTTGTTTTTTCGGAAAAATACCAATTTATTGGTGAAATGCAAAAATTAAAAGGAAATTCCGGTAAATTTTGGACATTCAACGCTATGGTAAAAAATTCAAGTTCTCTTTTTGGAATGTTTATCCGAGATTGGAAACGCGAAATTAGCATAACACAACTACGCCAATTGCATAAAGCGTGTTTAGATGTACCTGGTATAGAAGGAGGTATTATGGTTTGCAATATAATTTCGGAATCTTCGAAAGAGTACTCAGATCAATTTGGAATACAGATCTTATCGAGAGGGCATCTTATTTCAAAGCTTAGAAATAAGCGCTAACAAATTTTATATTAAATCAACCATTTTCAACCGAGAGATAAATTTTTGCGTTTCTTTGAGGAATTATTAGTGAAAATAATATGATTTCTCCTTTTTATTAAAATTCATCATATTCGTTTAAAAGCCCTTTTCAACGATTTTTTTAACTATTGTGTAATTTTACGCATAAATTATTATTATTTAAATTGTTCTGGTTTTTAATTAAAAGAAATTAATATCTTGTTTTGAGATATTTTTGAAAATCATATGCTATAAAAAGAATAAATATAGAAAATGCTTTTTTTACCATATATGAAGAGACCAAAATATAAAGTTCTACAGCTATCTGACCTAAAACAAATAGCACAAGATGTGTTTAAAGATCATAATGAAATTCAATTAGCATATTTATATGGCTCATATGCAAAAGGACTTCAAACGCAATTTAGCGATATTGATATTGGAGTAGTTTTAGATCGAGAATTCAAAGAAAAATCCTTTTATTTTTCTAGATTAATATCAGAAATCGAAAAAAAAACTGATTACCAAATAAATATAGATTTAAAAATTTTAAATGATGCGATTCCCCGGTTTTTATTTCAAATCGTTAAAGATGGTATTATCCTATATTTCAAAGATGAGACCTTTAAGGATGAATTCGAACTTATGGTCTTGAATCAATACTTAGATATTAAACCATTATTAGATATGTTTGATGATCTTTATATAAAAGAGGTGTTAGGAGATGAATATTAATCGGGATGTTGTAATTAAAAGGTTTGAGAGACTTGATACGCTCTTAAAAGAACTTAATAAAATTAAAAATGGAACGAAAGAAAAATTTATTCAAAATTTCACGGAACAATTAAGTGCTCAGAGAGCTTTAGTCCTTTGTATTAACATCTGTATTGATGTTGGTGCTCACATTCTATCTCAAAATAGAAATGGAAAACCAGAAACATATAGTCAAATTTTTGAAGAATTAGAAAAATTAGATATAATAGATAAAGAACTTAAAGAAAATCTTATTGATATGGTGAGATTTAGGAATGTATTAGGTCATTTGTATATGGAAATAGATAATGAAAGAGTATATGAGATAATTCAAAATGATCTAAATATTTTTGACTTATTCAAAAAAAAAATTTTTCAAAAATTTAAAAATCAGCTATTAAACGAAAAAAATAATAATAAGATTTAGAATTAAACTATTTTACAAACAATATATAAATAATTATAGCGTTTTAACCATAAGCTTCTTTTATTTTTAATTAACGCCTTATTTCGAAGCCCAGAAATAAGTGATTTTGTGATTTTAAGTTAATTCAAATGTGTGCAGATTAATGATTTTAGAGAATAATATATTACCCCCGTTTTCAATCGAAAGGTAAATATATTCGTTTCTTTGAGGAATAATCGGCGAAATAAACACGATTTCCTCTTCGGGATAAAATTCAACATTTTCGTTTAAAATATCTTTTTCAAAGAAATCTTTAACAAGAGTTAATTTTACATTAAGATTGATAATTTTTAAATTGGTTAAGTTTTTAACCAAAATTTCTAATTCGTGATTGGCGTCGTCGAATCTTACGTTTAAAACATTAACAGGACATTTAACTTTAAGATTATGGTTCTTTTGAACGACAGCGGCTCTAATCTTTATTAAAGAGGATTTGCCTTTATTGTCGTGGCTAATAATATGTGTAACATTTAAATTTTTTAACATTAGAAAGGAAAGCGCTTTGTATTTATCCAAAGAAGTAGCGTCGAATTGCTCAATAATACTTGAGAAAAATTCGTCTGCATTTTTTTTAAGAATTTGTCTAATGCTTTCCTTTATTATTTCTCCTCTTTCAATCGCTTTTTTAATTTTAGGCGTTTTGATTAATTCAAATTGAGCAACGCTCGATTCAATAACATGAGACAATTTATTTATGAGATTTAATTGTAAAGCATTTTCAATTTTTAGCAAGAAATCCGCCCCAAAATTTGTAATTTTAATCGGCACAGAAACGAAAACGATAAGTCTTTGATTAGAATCAAAATAATTCAAGTTTTCTTTATTATTCTTTTTTAAATCAAGTTCAACTTTTTTTGCGTAATAAATTCTGTCACCGTATTCTAGATTATAATATTCTTTTGAGTCTTTTTCTTTTTCGCTTAAAAACCAAATGCTATGAATATCTATTGGACGCATCTTTTCTGCGTTATCCGCGATATTTGGGGGATATGTTAATAACGGTGTTCTGAAATTGTTTTTATTTACCCAAATAACGCAAATTTCGTATAAATTGTCGACCGAAAAGTTATTCTCGTTATTTAATATCGTTGTCAATTTTTTTAAATTAGAATTTTTTTTTTTAATAATTAAAATGTTCCATAATAAACTTGATTTATTAAATATTTAAATTTATGTTTAAAATTAGACGTTTATTCGTAAGTTTTTAATAATTTGTTTTTTCAGTTTTAAGCAATCTTTATCGCTTTTTTGAACGTACGATTATTAAAAAAAATAGCTCTTATTTTTTTAAAGTGCTAAAATTCAATTTAAATTGAATTTTTTGAATATAAGATTCAAAGTTTTAACTTGGAATATATTATCTTCTAAATCTTAATCATAATACACCTTCAGAAAAATCAAGAAAATTGAGAAGCCATTTTAGCTATTAAGTAAGTTTCCTTATCATTGGTTTAAAGGATTAGCTTTTTCTAATCCCTTGAATCCAGAAAAAAGAGCATATAAGGTAGAATTGTTCACATTTTCGAGTTTTTAAAAAATATATTGTTTTTTACTTCTATTTCTCAATTTTTTTTAAAAGAAAAACCTTTTTAATTACTAATAATTAAGTTAAGTTATATCATATTAACTGTAGTTAAATCTTCGTTAAAAGCTTGGTTAAAGATTTTAATAGGATTTGACAAAATAAAAAAAATCTAATGGAGTAGAAAAAAATGGAAAATACAATACAAAAACAAGAATCTAGAAAGCTTGTTAATTATTGGCCAGTTATAGTTATTATTTCAATAATTGCTACGTTAAGCGCGATTTTATTCTTGATATTATAAAGTTTAGGAGAGTTGACTTTATATGGCTATTGAATTAACTTTAGCAATAATAATTTTTGTCATGATATTGGCATTTGGGTGCGAATATATCGATAGTGCTCTCGGAATGGGTTACGGCACAATAATGTCGCCAGTTTTAATATTGTTGGGATTTGATCCTTTATTAGTAGTGCCATCTATATTGTTTTCTGAAGCGTTTTCGGGTTTTTCGTCTAGCATCATGCACCATTACCACAAGAACATAGACTTTACAAATAAAGAAGAAAAACATCTAAAGGTCGTGTATTTAATTTCTGGACTTAGCGTTGTTGCAACAATACTTACCGTAATACTTGTAGTTAATGTACCAAAAATATTCGTATCTGCTTATATCGGAATAATTGTTTTACTTATGGGACTCCTGTTAATATCAAATTTAAGATTCGCATTTTCTTGGAAAAAAATAACGGTTATTGGAGTTGTAAGTGCGTTTAATAAAACAATCTCTGGCGGCGGCTTTGGACCGTTGGTTACTGCGGGACAAGTAATTTCTGGTAGGGAAACTAAGCCGTCAATTGCGGTAACAGGAGCTTGCGAAATAGCCGTTTGCGTAGTTGGATTTATAATGTATTTCATTTTAAACGGAATCGAAACTTTTATATTACCAATTGCTATGGCTATTGCTTCTGTATCGGTAACTCCACTTGCAACTTTTACAACGAAACAAATTAAGAAGGATGTTTTAGCTCGAAGATTAGTCGGCGTAGTATGCGCTGTATTAGGCGTATTAACGATATTAAGTCTAATTTTTGGATTTAAGTTCAGTACCTAATTCGTAAATTTTAATTTTTAAATTTCTTTTTTTTTAAAATATTTTCTGTTAATTCTTTAGTGCGTAGCACAAGAGATACAAGGATCAAAAGCTCTAATTATTTTTTGGATCTCTTTTTTTACTACGTTCACATCGTGCTTTTGATATAAGTTCTGAGCGTAGTTCGTTATCATTTGGTTAATTAGAGGGAGATTAATTTCTGTAGCAATAAATAGCTTTACTTTGTTTATAACACCTTTATTATCGATTAGATAATGATGCATTAATGTTCCCCTTGGAGCTTCAACCACGCCAATTCCTTCGGTTTTTTTAATTGAATTAAGTAGCGGTAAAGACACTTTATTTTCTAGAATGGGATTTTCTAAAATATTGAGAGCTTGTTTCGATTCGAAATACATTTCTAATAATTTAACAAAGCTCGAAAATAAAATGTTTTTGTACCAAGATTTATCGAAATAACTCACGTATTTTGAGATTTCGTCTGATAAGAAATTCTCGGCAATTTCTTTTCTTGCAAAGGGTCCAACTAAAACTTTATCGCTTCCAACAAAATTGATGCCTCTTAAATCCGCGTCTTTATCGAAAAATTTCGAATATTCTTTTTCGGAAAAATTGGTTATTTTTCCTTTTTGTTTTAATCCTAAAATTCCGCTATATCTATCGTAATTTCCTTTATTATGTAACGATAACAGAGAGGGATTAGGGAGTTCAAATTCTTTCGGAGGAGAAAATTTAGAAAACAGCTCAATAAATTTTTCAATCATCCAATCCAAATTTGATAACGCGTTTTGGAAATATTTTCGCGCTATAGTTGCATTTTTTTGCGAAGGAAAATAAATAGCGCCTCCTGGAATTACAGTAATAGCGTGAATAGACCTTCCACCAAAAATTTTATCGATCACATTCCCAATCTTAATTAGATCGTAAAAGATTGTCGTCATTTGGGGATTGTAACTAATTAAATCGTAAGGATCGGGCGTTTTTTGGAAAATTTTAAATATTTCTAATAAATCTGGTAACGATTGGAAGAAAATATGCATACTATGCGATTTTATCATCTCTCCAGCCATAAGCAACCGCCTTATTAGAATAGATTGTTCTGACGGTTCAACGTCGTACACGGACTCGATAGCTTTACAACTTGAGATTGCTTGAGACGCGTGACATAAACCACAAATTCGAGAAGCGATTTTTGGAATATCTAGCAAATTTTTTTTTAATAATATGTTTTCGAACCCTCTATACGCGTCAATTACAAATTCTACGTGAGAAATATCTTCGTTTTGATTTGCAAGATAAATTTCAACTTCACCATGGCCTTCGATTCTTGTACAAAGCTCTACAACTTTTTTCGTTTAAATTCACCTTCTTATTTTTGGTTTTGAAAACCGATAAAAAATTCCTTTATATTTTTTTAAATCTTTTTCGATATTTAACAAACTTAAAAAATTAACGATATTTGAAGTTAAATCTCTTGAAACAGGGCCCATACATCCTTCACAAGGCAATCCATTTTGAATGCAGTTATGTTCGCAGCCTTCTCTAATAATTGGTCCCAAGCATAAAATGCCTCTTTTAAGAAAACATTCAGGATTTTCCTCCGGTAAGATAATGTCTTCTGGAGCCGGGTATATTTTAATTATATCTTTTATAAAATTTGGATCAAAATTTTTTCTTAGCGGACAAGACTCGCACATATTTTTTTCTGGCAAAAAAAATTCTTTATTTTCTATTAGTCTAATAATATAATTTCCCATTAAGTGTGATGGAGGTGGACATCCAGGAATAAAACCGTCAATTTCAATATAATTTGAAATAGGATCAGCAATCTTTTTTTTTGAGAGACTTAATATACCTCCAAAAGCAGCACAAGTCCCTAAAGCATAAACCTTTTTTGCTTTATTTCGGACATCTTTTAATTTTGGTATTTGCTGTTCTGTTGATACGCATCCTTCTACAATAGCTATATCAGATTCGATTACATTTACATTATCGTGGATAAATGGAAAAAATAAGAGTTCAGTTCTTTCTAAAAGTTGAGGAGATACGTCCAACGACATCATAGATGCTATACAACCGCTACATCCCGTAAGAGAAAAAACCAAGATTTTAGGTTTCGTATTTAATCTCCTCCGATAATTGATCATAAAATCGATTGAATATATCTGCTAATTTATTACCCTCTACTGCGTTCATGTGTTTAAGGATTATTCTATGCCCATATTGCCAACCCAACATTGTTTTTAAGATTTGCACTTTTTTTTGTACTTTCTCTACTCCATCAATATATCTACATGCATCTTTTCGACAACCAATTACGATTACTCCATCGAATCCAAGTTCAAAAGATTTAATAATAAAATTGGTATCGACTCGACCAGTACATGGAACTCTCACAATGAATACGTTAGGATTATAGTAAAGTCTTTTAAGTCCCGCGTCGTCAGCCGCTGCGTATCCACAGGATTTGCAGCAAAAAGCAATAATCTTAGGTCTACTTTTAAATTTAGCGAGTATTTCAATAGTTCTTAAAATTTTTTGAGAAGTGTCAATATTCATTTCCAGCGCGTTGGTTGGGCATATACTGACGCAAGTTCCGCATCCTTTACATTTAAATTTGTCAATATTAATTTTTTCAGCTCCTATAGTTATTGCATTATAAGGACAAGAGTTTAGACACAATGCACACAATCCACATTTGTCGTTATTTATTTCTATTCCACTAAACTCTTCTATTAAATAATCTTGAGATAATAGAGAGATAATGTTAAGTGCTACTGTATTAGCAGTTGTTACAGTTGATTTATAATCTAAAGGACCTAAAATTGCACCAATACCATAGATGCCCGAAGCCAAAGTTTCTTCGCTCATAAATCCCTCGTGATTTAAGGAAAAATCCATTGTTTTTCGAAGTAGTTTTAAATCTTTGTTAGGCACGAGATTTATGTTCAATACAATTATATCGCTTGGAAATTCAATGGAATTGGTCACTACAAGTTTCTCGTTATTCCTTTTAATTATTTTAATGTCTTCGACATAATGAAAGCGACTATCAATAGGTTTTAACAAAAAATCTTTAGATTTTTTAAATTTTTTCAGATTGTAAAAAACATTTACTTTGCATTTTGGCAATCTCCCTGCTATACTATCTAAATATTTTAAAACAATTGTATCTTTAAAGTTAGGATGAAAGTCAGTGTTATCTTCGCATTGAATAATGGAAATTGTTTTTGGAGGTTTTCTATCCGATAATTTTACTAAATCTCCTTGGGTAATACCGTCTGAAGATAATATTCGTTCAAATTCCGCAGAAGTTATTATATCGTCGGAGGGATTGTAACTATACTCGTTTAAATTTGAATCAAGATCTGCTCCGATTGCGATTACTTTTGTTCCTACTTTAATTCTAATATTTTCTTGTTTTTGATTTAGATTTATTGCTTTATTAATACAAGCTCTTTCACATATTGCACAATCAAGGCAATTTTTTATATCTTCTTCGTCAATTAAAGGAACATATGGATACGAATGAATAAATGGAATATAAATGATTTTTCTATTTTTTAATCCAAATTCGTATTGATCTGGTTTTTCTAAACCACATACATCTATACACTGCTTACAACCAGTACATTTTTTTTCGTCGACAAAGCGAGGTTTTTTAATCAAATCGATCGTAAAATTTCCAACTTCACCTGACACATTTTCTACTTCAGTATTGGTAAAAATATGAATGGTTTTCGCTTTAAACAATTCAGTAATTAATTCAGATATAAAACAGATGGAACAATCGCCCATTTTATAAATGCGGTTCCATCTAGCTACTTTTCCACCTAACGTAGGGCTCTTCTCGATTAAATAAACTTTAATGCCTGCTCTTGCTAAATTTAACGCTAAGTTCATCCCTGCAATACCACCTCCTATAACTGCGCAACTCTTTTCGACTTCCACTCTTTTTATTTTAACTTCTTTTTGTAAGACTGCGCGTTCGACAGCAGCCTCGACAAGAAGTTTTGCTTTTTCTAATATTTGCAAAGGGTCTACTTGTTTTGTATCGGTATGAAAACGATGGACCCAAGCACATTGTTCTCTAATGTTTGCGATTTCTATATTCGCAGGATCTACAACATCTTTAAAGATGTATTCAAACAGATGTTCGTGAGTTTTTGGAGAACAAGCAGCAATTACAATCTTATTTAAAAAATGTTCTTTAACCCAACTAGCAATTTTATCAAAATTTTTTATTTGACATAAATTGTTGAATACTTTTACAGAGACTACGTTCTTTAATTTAGTAATGTAATTTTCAATTAGATCAAGATTTATCACTTTTGAAATTTCGGTGTTACAGTTGCATATAATTACACCTACGCGGTTGATCTCGCTGCCTTTAGAATCTAAAAATTCTTCGATATCTTCTCCGGATAAAATTCTTTTATTAATGTTTAGAATCTTTAATATTCTCTTTCCGTCTTCTGTTAAAAAATAAGACTTTTTATCTTTATTAATTAAGGAACCAAGTTTTTTTAGGTGAAAATTTAATTGACCAGTAGTTTCTAAACCTAATTTTTCCATTAAATCCGTATAAGGAATGAACCCCTCCCGTTCCAAAAGAGATAATATTTTTATTCTAAATGGATGCGCTAAGATGGAATATATGTCCACTTTGATTTTACCTCTATTTCATTTCAATTTTTTATAGTTTATACTAAAAAATACAAAATAACAATTTTAACAATTCTAATGATCTACAAGACAAATAAAATTGTCAAGATATTTAAGCTTATGTAAAGAAAAGATCAAAAGATCACTTATACACCATTATATGTTTTGAATACTTACAATAAGATGATCGATTCCGATACTTTGTTACCTTTTTTTAATTTAATTTAGATCAAATTAAATAATTAATAAGTAAATGCAATTATTTTTTATTTAATATTTTTGCTATTTCAATAAAGTTGTTTTTGTCATGTTTTTTATTTTGACAAGAATATTTGTCATATTGATAAAAATTTTTATTGTCAAATTCTTTAAATTACAACCTTTTGATTATTATCTTAAGAACAAATAAATAGAAAATAAGGAAGAAAATAAAAAAAAAGGTGTGTTTTTAATGGCAGTTTTGGAAATAAAAATGAGTTTTGTAGAAGATGTAAAAAAGGCTCAGGATTCTGATTTTACTTCCCAGCTAGCTCAAGGTTACTTTGAGGCAGAGATGATGGAAAAGAGAGAGAGGCTAAGTGAATATGTTGAAGCCTATAGAGAAACAGAAGATAAAGATTCTTTTAACGCTCAGTACCTCAAGACTTTAATTGATGTCCTTGAAAATGAATTTAAATAATTATTTATTATTTTTAAAAATTTTATCTTTAATTAATTAAGTGGAGGTTGCGATAAAAATGGAAGTGTTAGATTTAAAACCTGTTGAAAATAAAAAGATAACGGGATATGTGTTTGCAAAAGAAGATAGCAAGGCACTTCAAGCAATGAACATTAAAGAATTAACTGATTTTCTTAGTAAACATAAAATAAAGTTTATCACAGTAGATTTTGAAGTCAATTTAAAAGAATTTAGTAAAACTGAATTTGCTAAATTGCTTGAAAATTTAAATATACCCTATTTTCAAGTAGATATTCCTGAATTCGCGATGACTTACATATACGATGATATAGTTAAAAGAGAAGAATTGATAGTAGAATTAACAAACGAATATCAAACTCTTAAAGATAAAGAATCCTACAAAGGCCAGAGTCTTAAAAATTGGATAGATATGGTCAATTTAGAGATTCAAGAAAAAGAAATTTACTTAAGTTTAAAATTAAGACCGATTTGGATAGTAAAAAAAATGCTAGACATAGCAAAAACATTAGAAGACGAAGAAATAGCATTTGTTCATTTTGTTCAGCAAGATATATGTGAAGATATCTGTTCACAAATCGTTGAACAATTAAGAAATTTGGACGTAAAAATTATTCAATATAATAAAAAGCATATTGTAAAAAATATAATATTTTAAAAAAATTAGGAGGTAAAAAAGTATATGCCAGAAGTTTTAGAATTAAAGCCCTTAAAAGATAAGATTCTGAAGTTAATAATGGTTGAAAGTGAGTTTCCCATCGATTGGTGGTTTGAAGTTCCAGAAGAGAAAAAGGAAGAACTAGTCTGGAATCTGCACTTAATCTCGAAAGAGTATTTGGATTTAGTAAACACTTTAATCCAAAAATACGAACCCGACTTTGCGTTGGAGGAGCACCCAAATTACTTGACCGATTCTCCTGACGATAAGGATCCTTTGAAATCGTTATTTAAATCGAAAAATATTCCTTTTAAAAACGCAGACATTTCAGAAAATGCTGAAAGCTACTTGTCATCAGCTTTAGACGGACATAGGGAAGCAATTAAAAAATTGGAACAAAGAATTAAAGAATCAATTGAGAAAAAAGGTGGAAAACCTGAGAAAGACGATCAATTCCAACAATTAATGTTATGGAAAGAATATCTTAAACGAGATTATAGTGAACAAGAAGACGAAATAAGATATAAAGTTCGAGAAGCCTGGATGATGATGAATATTCTCAATTTAGCAAGCGATATTAGTAAGATGATTGATAAAAAGAAATTAAAGGCTATGTTTATATGCGATCCCAAGCATTTTGAAGGTTTAGAAAAATTAACAGAAGATTTAGGTATCGAAACAGAAAAAATCAAGATCAAAAGAGCTATTAAAACTGAAGAAATCGAGAAAGAACTAGAACAAGAAATTGAAATAAAGGAAACAAGTAAGATTTAATTTATTTTTATAAAAAATTTTTTTTATTAAAAAATTTCGTAAACAATTCACGATTAATTTGGAGTTGATTAAAAATGGCAAATAATGTTGTAGATAATATATTAGGGAAAAAAACGATTTTAGAATTAACGCCCATAGTAATAAAGAAGAAAGACACTTCTGATAAAATATGTTATTTTTTTGATACTGACGACAACGCATCACCCTTTGATATTAATATGGCCTACGATGCAGGATTTGACATTGTAATACCTTTTAGTAAGATGATAGCAGATAATGTTCCTAAATTAGTTCAAGACGCAATTTTTTCTCGTAAGCCAGGTGCGCCAACAACATTTTTTATAGGAGGCTCAAATGTAAAAGAAGGCGAAAAAATCGCTAAAGCAGTCGTAAAGTCTTTAGTACCACCCTTCGAATGCCCCGTTATTATAGATCCTCGGGGATCGCATACGACTGCTTCTGCTGTTGTTGCAATGACTATTGATATTGCTAAAAGAAAACATAATGTCAAAGATTTAAAAGGGAAAAAGATTGTAATTTTTGGTGCTGGTCCTGTTGCGAGAATAGCAGCAATTTTAGCAGCAAAAATAGGATGTGAAACGTATATTGTTGAGACATGGGATAAATCGAGTGAAACTTTTGTTAACAATCTCGCAAAAGAATTAACCGAAGAAGCAGGAGAAGGAGCCACGAAAGTTAAAGGCGTATTTGCTCCAAATCCTGAGCAAAGATTAGCTGTAGCTAGCGATGCAGATGTTATTTGGTCATTAGCTGCTGCTGGTGTCGAAGTCTTATCTGAAAATTTATTGAAACAACTACATGGTAAAAAACTTGTTGTTGATATAAATTTAGTTCCACCTTACGGTATTGAAGGTTTAAAACCAAAACATAAAAACGAAGAGATATATCCCGAAATATTTGGTATTGGCGCTTTAGCACTTGGTGCTCTTAAAGCAAATTCAGAGTCAGAAATACTTAAAGAAGCTGCTAATACTAAAGGACTAAAAATTTTCAATTATAATTACGCGTTTGAAACCGCTAAGAAGCTCTTAGAAAAATAATTTAAAAAGTTATAATTAAATCTTTTTTTTTATTATTCTTTATTTGATATTAATTATTTGATCATAATTCGATTTGATTTATTTTTTTTTTTTTTATTACTATAAAAATTTCGATTTGATATAAAATGAGCCAAGCAAATATCGCAAAAAATAGATATAAAAGAGTTAGAATAAAAGACGCTTTTAAAGAGGATGCTGGAAGAGGTATTATTAGACTAGACCCAGACCTCGTCACCGAATTAGGATTCAAAGTTGGAGATGTCATTGAAATTTTTGACCCTTCTTTTAATAAAAGAACAGCGGCAGTTCTGTCTTCTGGAAGTGAAGAAGATAGGGGAACTAATATCATACGTATGGATCCTTCTGAAAGACGAAATATTAACGCTTCTATTGACGATTTCGTTTCAATATGTAAAATAGATGCAAGTCCTGCGGAGAGTTTAACGTTAACAGGACTAGAACAATCGATTTTAATTAGAGATTCTCAACAATTAGCGAGAAAATTGGAAAAAAGAGTAGTCACAAAAGGAGATAATTTAAGCTTTTACGCTATGGGCCGTAGAATTGATCTCGTCGTATTAGATTATACACCTAAAACATACGCAGTTAAAATAAATCTCGATACACGAATATATTTTACGGAAAAATTAGATGCTAAAACAAAAGAAAAAAGCGAACCTCCAGCAAAATTTGAATATAAAGTTGAATTAGAAAAAGATTTGCAAGAATTCCACGAAGGTATAACTTACGAGGATATAGGCGGTTTAAAAGATACCATTCAAAAAATTAGAGAAATTATTGAATTACCTATTAGACATCCTGAATTATTCAAAAAAATTGGAATTGATCCTCCAAAAGGAGTGTTATTACACGGACCACCTGGAACGGGGAAAACGCTTTTGGCTAAAGCGGTAGCTTACGAAACAGACGCTCATTTCATATCTATAAGTGGTCCAGAAATTATGAGCAAGTTTTTTGGTCAAAGCGAGGAAAATCTCAGAAATGTGTTCGAGGAAGCGAAAGATAAAGCGCCGTCTATAATATTTTTAGACGAGTTAGATTCAATCGCGCCAAAAAGAGAAGAAGGAAAAAGTCAAGTAGAATCAAGGATAGTTGCTCAATTGTTATCTCTGATGGATGGATTAGGAGGTCGAGGGGAAGTAATAGTAATTGGAGCTACGAACAAAGTTAATAACATAGATAGTGCTCTCAGAAGACCTGGTAGATTTGATCGAGAAATTGAGATTGGAGTTCCCGATGTTAACGGACGGTACGAAGTCCTATTAATTCACACTCGTGGTATGCCCTTAGATAAAGACGTAAATTTAAGATATATTGCTGAAAAAACTCATGGCTTTGTTGGTGCAGATGTGCAAGTGTTAGCTAAAGAGGCCGCAATGTTAGCAATCAGAGAAATAATACCTCAAATTGATCTAGATTCGACGATTCCTCAAATTATTTTAGATAACTTGAAAATTAAAATGAAACATTTTCTGGACGCTTTAAACGGAATTGAACCATCTGCGTTAAGGGAGGTTCTCATAACTCAACCAACGGAAACATGGGACGACATTGGAGGTCTAGAAGATGTAAAGCAACAACTCAGAGAAATTATTGAATGGCCTTTAAATTATTCTAGATTTTACGATTATATGAATTCGAGACCGCCTAATGGAATATTATTATTTGGGCTTCCTGGAACTGGAAAGACATTGTTGGCAAAAGCTATTGCGCACGAATCAGAAGTTAATTTTATTTCAATAAAAGGTCCAGAATTTTTATCCAAATGGGTTGGAGAAAGCGCTAAAGCTGTAAGAGAAACATTTCGAAAAGCAAGATCGGCAGCTCCATGTATTATCTTTTTTGACGAAATCGACGCTATCGCAGTTAAACGAAGCGAATCCGAAGGTTCAAGAGTAGTAGAACAAGTTGTTGCTCAATTACTAACTGAAATAGATGGTTTGGAAGAACTAAGAGATGTTGTGTTGTTAGCGGCGACTAATAGGCCAGATTTGTTAGATCCCGCCTTATTACGTTCGGGCAGATTCGGCAGACACATTGAAGTCCCATTACCTAATAAAACCTCCAGAACGAAAATATTTGAAATTCATCTTAAAGATAAGCCCCTTGCTGACGACATTAACATCGGCGAATTAGCAGAAGCAATAGACGGTTATACTGGTGCGGATATTAAGGGAATTTGTGAAGAAGCCACATTACTTGCGATTAGAAGAGGAGTTTACGAGTGCAAAATCGATAACGCAGATCCTAAATCCTTTCAACAAGTAAAAATAAAAAAAGGAGAATTTGAAGAAGCAATAAAAATAATTACTAACAACGCTGAAAGAGCTAAAAAATCCTATAAAGAAACTATTTTAAAGCCTTCCGAAGAATTATATAGATAAGTAAGTAATTTTTAATTGAATAACAAAACTTATTTTTTCCTTTTAAAAGATTTTATTTGATAAATCCACTGTATTTAAGACCGTTAACCAGCCAATCTATCAGTAAAACTAATCCGTGCATGTTATCTTTCGTGTGTATTTTGGAGTTTGGCATAAATTTGTCGTGATATTTAGAAGCTATATACTCAATAGAAGGATTCTCTTTATACCATTGAATAATTGCTTTTTTTGCCTCGTTATGATGAGATTCCATCTCGTTTAATATCTTATCGAACTCTTTATCCTTCCACATGCCAAAATGCGCTAAGGATATTGAGCTTAACTGGTTTTTAAGTTTCCTTAGCTTTTGAAAACTTTTTAGAAGTTCAGTTTCTTTAAAATCGGGTTGGAAAAAAGTTGGATTAACGGTTTCATAATCGTATCTATCGATAATAGAATCGCCAGTAAAAATATTTTTATTTTTTTTATCAATAAGCCCAATTGAATCTTGCGTATGACCAAGAAGATTAATTACTTCTAATTTTAGCCCGTTTAAATCGATAATGTCTCCTTCTTTAAGGGGAGTTACATCTTCTATTGAATTTACGTTATAACCAAAGCATTTGTTTAATTTTTCAGGATTTTTTAGGTTGTTAATAGCTTTTTCGGACGCTAGCACTTCTACTTCTATATCGCCCATCAACTTTTTCAATTTTGCTACGCCTTGCACATGATCCCAATGCGAATGAGAAAGCAGAATCTTTTGAATTGGATAAATGTTAAGCTCTTTAAGCTTATTAACAATTTTTCTCGCAGCTAGCTCTTCTGACGTGTCAATCATCATTCGCATTCCATTGTTTTCAATTACGTATATAGCGAGATTTCCGGGCATTCGAAAAAGCATTCCATCTATGAGGTAGGTATTTTCGTTTATCTTTCCTTCTGTTTTTATAAACATTATTTCAAGACCTTTTTTGTTATAATGTTCTTTTCTAATTTAAGCATAATTTTTAAATATAAAAAAGTTTAGTTTTATAACATTTTTTCGCGTTTATTTTTTTTTAAGTGAACTTATTTATAAAGTATAAATGCAAACGATAAATATTTCAGTAAGGGGTTGTATGAAAATAACTTCCCTAACTTTTTAAAAATTTTGCACGATTTTTTACTTCGAAATTCGGAATCTTTTTTATAAAA
>Ga0315284_10006610_pt1 | contig 16505 bp, 11 predicted proteins | sample YL17G09_16_MG_FD_203696 | JGI IMG/M metagenome (GOLD analysis project Ga0315284, IMG submission 203696) | Sediment microbial communities from Yellowstone Lake, YNP, Wyoming, USA - YL17G09_16 | ecosystem: Environmental > Aquatic > Freshwater > Lake > Sediment | place: USA: Wyoming | collected...
AGGTAGAACGTATGGGCAGATGGCCGATATACTCCAACCTCAGTTCTGCCATCCCCGTTCCAATCCCCGGTAACCGGCAGATCTGTGCTTGTTCCCCAATTGATTGCCGTTGTTGTCCATGAAAGAGCCGAGCCATTCTTTAGGTAGAACGTATGGGCAGATGGCCGATATACTCCAACCTCAGTTCTGCCATCCCCGTTCCAGTCTCCGGTAACCGGCAGATCTGTGCTTATTCCCCAATTGATTGCGGTTGTTTTTGTGCCATTCTTAAGGTAGAATGTATGAACAGATGGCCGGAATATACCAATCTGATGTGTCGCATTTGTGACGTTGATATAACCTATCCTGGTTGTAGTGTTGCCCTCCAACGTATTTGCCACAGTTAATGAAACGGTGTAATTACCCGGGGTCAGGAACGTGTGAACCGGGTTCTGCACCGTTGAGTTCGTGGTATTACCATCACCGAAGGACCAGTTCCATGAGGATGGTCCGCCTGCTGAAAGATCCGTGAATACGACAGTGAGCGGTGCAGTTCCCTCCCGGGGAGTCCCGGTGAAATCCGCAACCGGTGCTGGTGATCCTGTTACCGTAATATACCCTGTCTTCCGCGTGCTGTTGTATCCAACGATATTGTATGCCTGCAGCGCTACCTGATAGATCCCCGGTGTAGTATAGGTATGCGAGGGGTTCTGTGCTGATGATCCGACTGGGTTGAACCGCCACACATCATTCTTATAGGCGCTACCATCCACACCGCCAATCAACACGATGCTGCCGTCCGGCATCGCCACACTCTTGTGATCCCATCTTTTTGTCCACCCAGCACTCGCGTTCACCTGTATCCATGATGCACCGTTATCTGTTGACCGCCACACGTCATTCTTGTAGCCGTCGCTGCCAAAACCGCCCATCAACACGATGCTGCCGTCCGGCATCACCACGCTGCTATGAAGGAATCGTGTTGACCACCCTGCATTCGTGTTCACTTGCGTCCACAATGCGCCGCTGTTAGTTGACCGCCACACGTCATTCAGGTAACTGTAGGTGTAGTTGTCCGTACCGCCCATCAGAACGATGCTGCCGTCCGGCATCGCTACGCTGCTGTGATATTCTCTTGCCAACCACCCGGCACTCGCGTTCACCTGGGTCCACGTTGCACCGTTATCCGTTGACCGCCATGTGTCATTCTTAATGCCGCCACCATAACCGCCCATCAGCACGATGCTGCAGTCCGGCATCGCCACGCTGCTGTGACCCCATCTTCCCGACCACCCGGCACTCGCGTTCACCTGCGTCCACGTTACACCGTTATCCGTTGACCTCCACACGTCACTCTTTATGCCGACGCCGTCATCACCGCCCATCAGCGCGATGCTGCCGTCCGGCATCGCCACGCTGCTGTGATACACTCTGCCCGTCCACCCGGCACTCGCGTTCACCTGCGTCCACGTTGCACCGTTATCCGTTGACCGCCATGTGTCATTCTTAATGCCGCCACCATAACCGCCCATCAGCACGATGCTGCCGTCCGGCATCGCCACGCTGCTGTGACCCCATCTTCCCGACCACCCGGCACTCGCGTTCATCAGCGTCCATGGCGCCGTGTAAGTCTCATCACCGAAAAACCATGCCCAGCCGGTGGGGTTGTTCAACGACAGATCGGTAAACGAGACCGGCGTCGGGCCTGTGCCGGAGGTTGGAACCCCGCTGAAGTCTGCGACCGGTACTGCGGGGGGGGTTGCCAATATGGCATTATACGCGTTCAACCGCCCGCCCGTAGCAACTTTTCCCGACAGGGAACTCTTCGCATCGACAGTTGAGAGAATAATAGTTTTGATCTCTGCGGAAGAGAGTGACTGATTCACTGCTTTCACGAGTGCCGCAACTCCGGAGACATGGGGGGTTGCCATGGATGTGCCTTGCTTATAAGCATAATTACCATCGAAATATGTACTCAGAATATTCGTTCCCGGTGCAGCAAGATCCACAGACATTTGACCATAATGTGAAAATGATGCAAGTTGATCATTAGATTCTGTGGCTGCAACACTTATGATATTGACAGAATCGTATGATGCGGGATATATTGGAATTATATCATTATTTGGTTCAGGTGGGAGGGGAGTATTTCCTGCCGCACAGACCACAACTCCCGGATATGCATCAATCACATCCTTCAGGCTTTGAGAATAATTGCCCCCGCCCCAGGAATTACTGATTACCACAGCACCTTTTTCATTTGCGTACTGGATAGCGGCGATTTCAGCAGAAGTAATTCCATTTCCAGCAGAATCAAACCCCTTGAGGGGCATGATCTTTACCTGCCAGTTTACGCCCGCTACACCTAAGGTATTGTTACCTGTTGCACCAATTGTTCCTGAAACGTGTGTTCCGTGGGAATTGTCATCGGTTGGATCATTGTCGTTATTGACAAAATCCCATCCCCGGATATCATCAATATAGCCATTACCATCATCATCAATACCATTATCAGGAATTTCCCCAGTGTTATTCCAGATATTTGGGGAGAGATCGCTATGGGTATACAGCACACCGGTGTCAATCACGGCAACAACGACACTGCCCGAACCCGTTGAAATATCCCATGCTTCCGGTGCATCGATGTCTGCATCGGGAGTTCCCCCGCTCTGCCCCGTGTTATGGAGACCCCACAGCTCAGAAAAAAATCCATCATTGGGAATTATGAGGATATGTTCCGGATTGGTATCCTGAACAATCGACCCGGTTTGATCAGGAATGATCGAAACCACATAATCCGGCTCTGCATACAGGACATCAGGATTTGACTGATATTCCCTGATTGCCGATTGAACGTCCGTCCTATTGGGCAATTGTACAAGCTGTAAACCGGTAATACCCCCTGCGCTGAAATCTTTTTTGACCTTTGCCCCCACCTTTGCATGAGCCATGCGTATTTTTTCCTCGGAAACAGATGAAATGGCATTCTTACTGGATTTAAACCGGACAATTACCCGGTCTTTTGCATATTTTTGGCCGGTGCGGGAATCTGTAATAACATCCTTTTTACTCTCATTTACCGGCTCCTGCAGGGGAGAGTCTTCAGGGGAAAAATATAAGGAATTCGTTGATCCCGGATTGCTTCCCTGAACAGAATTCTGGTTTGATGCCGTTGAAATGGGAATTATCATCGTGACGGAGGAGATTTCGGTTGTTGACTGATTTGCCGGGAAAGTAGTATTGAGTATTTGATCTGTCGAAAAGGGTATTGTGGGTGGTATTGTGATATTTACCGAGGGTACAAGGGAGATATAAGTACCCTCTTTGATTATTGGTTGCATAGTTGCAAAGGAGGATGTTTCAGAACCACTCTGCGTCAGAGAACCCGTGACCTTTATTTGGGATTGTTCAATCAGATTTGGGATATTTACCGGATTTTCCTGTGCATATACATTCAGAGGAATAAGGAGCAGAATGAAGAGAGATATTACCAAACCAAAATATCCAACCTGAATTCTTGGTTTAATCATCAATAGATAATCGTATCAATTGTAATTTAAATTTGGTAATATAATTACAGGATTGGATCAGTGCTGCAGATAGCAGAATATCGGGAAAATTTACCCGGGTATTCGATAATCCGGATGCGAGATGAGATGACTATCAGTTTTGATCTTCTGGTTTCATGTATCCGGAGAGACAATCATTTCTCTATTAAAACGATAGTTTGAATTTACCATCGACAGATTAAAAAGGATAAGAATAATCGCATTAATAAAAAAGTCTAGTGGGATTTCACGGGTATTTCATGAAAATTTCTGTAATCGGAGCAGGATATGTGGGATGCGTTACAGGGATCTGTCTTGCAGAGCTTGGGCACGATGTCTTTCTCATTGACGTGGATTCCGAAAAACTGGAGGCAATACGCGCAGGAAAATGTCCGGTTTTTGAGCCCGGACTCAATGATCTTCTTGCAAAAAACCACCGGAAAATCCGCACAACTCCTGATGTCTCCGAAGCTATACAGGAAACAGAATTAACATTAATCTGTGTAGGAACTCCGCAGAATGGTGATGGTTCTATTGATCTGCGATATGTTATCCATGCAGCACAATCTATCGGTAGGGCGCTGAGATCGAAAAATAACTATCATACCATTGTTGTAAAAAGCACTGTTCTGCCGGGAACAACCGAAAATGTGCTTCTGCCAGTTCTGGAAAGAGAATCCGGTAAGAGAGCACCCCAAGATTTTGGCATTGCAACAAACCCGGAATTCTTAAAAGAAGGCAGTGCAGTTCAGGATTTTTTTCATACCGATCGCATAATCATCGGTGCACAAAATCAAAAAACAACAATAGTATTGGAGGAACTTTACAAGCCACTCAACGCACCGGTTTTTAGCACTGATATCAAAACCGCAGAAATGATCAAATACGTAAGCAATGCATTCCTTGCGACAAAGATCAGCTTTGCAAATGAGGTTGGGAATATGTGCAAAGCAGCCGGGATCGATACCAGTGAAGTGTTCAAGGGTGTAGGCATGGATACGAGAATCAACCCACATTTTTTTCGATCCGGGATAGGTTTTGGGGGCTCATGTTTTCCCAAGGACATCCTTGCCCTGATACATTTTGCAGAATTGCTGGGAATTGATCCAAAGATACTCAAGGCCACTATTGAAATAAATGACAGCCAACCGCTAAAAATGATCTCCCTGTTAAAAAAACATGTAAATATCAAGGGGAGAAAGATTGGAGTACTCGGTCTTGCATTTAAACCCGGGACCGATGATATCCGTGAGAGCAGGGCATTCCCAATCATCCTGCAGCTAATCGAAGAAGGTGCCGAAGTCCTCGCGTACGACCCCCTTGCAATGCCAGCATTTTCCGCGATTATGCCTGGTATCCAGTACGCATGCTCAGCACAGGAGGTCGTTAATACAGGTATAGTAGTAATTGTTACCGAATGGGAGGAGTTCGAAGACCTGGATTACAACGGTAAACTAGTCATAGATGGAAGAAGAATCCGGAAAGCACAAAATGAAGCAGCGATTTATGAGGGTATCTGCTGGTAACCATAATGATATTTTATAGTTACATATTCCTGATAAAAAAAGAATTCCCATAATCTACACTTGAGGAGAGATTGTTATGAATAAAAAAACACGAAAAGAGATCCGAAAAGCAGTTATTCCCGCAGCCGGACTCGGAACCCGGTTCCTCCCGGTAACAAAATCGATGCCAAAAGAGATGCTGCCCATCATCGACAAACCGGTGATCCATTACGTTGTTGAGGAAGCGATCAATGCGGGGATCGAGGACATCATCATTATCACGGGGAGGGGAAAACGAGCGATCGAGGATTATTTTGATGCTGCTCCTGAACTGGAAATGCAGTTGAAAAAACAGAACAAAACAGACGCCCTGAAAAATATCCGGGAGATTGCAGATCTCTCTTCCATACATTATATCCGGCAAAAAGAGCCAAACGGTCTTGGAGATGCAATTCTCAAGGCAGAAAAGCATATCGGCAACGAGCCCTTTGCCGTTCTCCTCGGTGACGATATCATCGCAAATAACGATTCCTGTATGAGCCAGCTCATCTCACAATATTCGCAGTTGAAATCGTCCATCATCGCAGTCGAGCAGGTTCCACCTGAAAAGATCAGCAGTTACGGGATCGTCAAAGGAACACGGATTGGACCGGATCTCCTGAAAGTCCAGGACATCATTGAAAAACCAAGGCCAGATCAAGCGCCATCAGATCTCGGTGCAGTGGGAAGGTATGTGTTTGTTCCTGAAATCTTCGATTACCTGAAGGCTACGCCACCAGGTTCCGGAGATGAGATCCAGCTGACAGATGCAATTTGCCGGCTGCTTAAGAACCATCCGGTATATGCATATCAGTTCAAGGGCAAACGATATGATACCGGAGATAAGTTGGGATATATAGAGGCAATTATTGATTATGCCCTTGAGGATCCTGAACTCCGGCAAAAAGTGATAAAGTTTCTCGAGAAATGCAGGTGAGAAGAGATATTCTTTCCCAATAAGAGATATGAGTGTTGTATCCCGAATTAATTTTACACAAATAACCATTTCTGCGCATAGAACAACACACTCTCTGGAGGCAAACGATACCAGAAGACATTAGCAGGTTCATCGTAATCGAGACTCATGTGAGGTTTGATTACATTTTATCAGTGAATAATGTTATCGATTGATCCAAACTTCTCGATCCTCCGTTCAACGTCACCGAAGAACCGTTCTATTTTTCCGTTAGTTTGAGGATGTTTCACAGTGGTAACGATTTGTTTGATCCCGTACTGATTCAGAAACTCTTTGAATGTGTGATGAGCAAGCTCCCGGTCACGAGCTGAAACGAACTGGGTGCCGTGATCCGTCAGGATCTCGCGAGGAACACCGTATTCAGCAAAACCCTGTCGAAGAACCGACAGGGTATTTTCGGTAGTGGGAGAGTCGAACACACCATACCAGGTGGTTAACCGGGATGAATCATCCATAAAAGCAATGAGCCATTGTTTGTGCTCATTCATCACGAACTCTCCCATCTCCTTGCCACAATGACAGAGAATATTCCCTCTCATATCAGACCCATTTCCTTTGCCTCCGTTTCTTCATGGTGATCACCACCAGGCCGTGGGAAAGCGGAACCTTGGAGATCCAGTTGTGTGAGATATGAATTCCCTGAGTTTTTTTTAAATTTTCTTTTCCCAATGGATGAGGCTCAGGTTGTTAGCGTTATAGGATTCGAGAATCAATTCTTCCGGGTCCGGGTCAATGGAATGGGGTTTTCTTCCGGGTTGTTTGAGTACGGGATATTCCTGAGTCTCTTTGCATTTCCTGATATTTTGGTAGATTTGCCGTCGTTTTACCTGAAAATGCCAAGTGATCTCCGAAAACGGCTTCCCGTTCAGCCTATGCTTGATGATTCTCTCAATATCCCAATTGGTTAGTTTACTCTCATCGGTATTTAGAGGTGATGTCAAATGATTTCAGAATAGGACAAATTCGATTGATTTAAGAAAAAAATATTTTTACCATTTTCCCGTGACCGGGAGATCAGTGCTTAGTCCCCAATTAACTGAGGTTGTTGCTGTACCGTTTTTGAGGATGAATGTATGGGTTGAATTGCGGAATACTCCCACATCAAATAGGGAATCCCCGTTCCAGTCTCCGGTAACCGGAGTGTCCGTGCTAAGGCCCAAAATAACTGAGGTTGTTGTTGTACCGTTTTTCAGGTAGAACGTTTGGTTTGATTTGCGGAATACTCCCACATCGGTTCTGCCATCCCCATTCCAGTCTCCGGTAACCGGAGTATCGGTGCTAAGACCCCAATAAACAGAGGTTGTTTTTGTTCCGTTTTTCAGGAGGAACTGATGGGTCGAGTTCCGGAATACTCCCACATCGGTTCTGCGATCCCCATTCCAGTCTCCGGTAACCGGAGTATCGGTGCTAAGGCCCCAATTAATTGAGGTTGTTGTTGTTCCGTTTTTCAGGAGGAAATTATGGGTCGAGTTCCGGAATACTCCCACTTCAGTTCTGCCATCCCCGTTCCAGTCTCCGGTAACCGGAGTGTCCGTGCTAAGGCCCCAATTAATTGAGGTTGTTTTTGTACCGTTTTTCAGGTAGAACATATGGTTTGAGGGGCGGAATACTCCTACACCAAATGGAGCGGGGGCGGAAAGCACCGGGCTGACCACATTCGATGCCGACGAATTAACTGCTATGTTCGGATACCCAATTGAATTGGGATACACGGTAGTATCGCCGACCCAGTTCGTTGCTAACACCCGATAGAAGTAACTCGTATTCGGTGCTACCGTCGCGTCGTTATACGTTGCAAAACCACCTTTTTGGGGTCCTGTCGTGGATGGGGACCGCTTAATATCGGTCCACGGACCGGTTGGGGCGGCGGCTCTCTGGATGCTCCAGTCTGTTTCAGCAACAGAATTATCCTTCCATGACAGTCTCACGTGTGGACTGGTGTTGGGGCCAATCCATCCGGCCGTCAGGTTGGACGGTGGAACCGCCGGGGCAAGCGCAACCGAATACGTACGCATCATGTCGTTCTCTTCATGGCCAAGCAGGTGGCAGTGCCAGAGGTACTCGTAACCAAAGTTTACCACGTGGTTGACCACAATTGCCTGTGAACCGTCCGGGGCAAGTCCCGTGAATTCCATGGGCGCTGCCGAGCCTACAGCCGTTATCGCATTTAGCGAGTGGATACTGTTGGGAAGTTCCCACGGGATGTTAGGCGCAATTGGCCGCATTGCTACGACAAGATCCTGCAGCGGGTGGATCTCGACACTTTCCTTCCAGCCCAGCTCGTTGGTTTCGGGGGGTACGATTGTTCCGTCCCACCAGACACGGTTGATAACCTGGAGATTGAACATGTGCACGTGAACGATGTGCGTGTCTACGCCGTTATGTGTAATCTTCCAGATCTGGGTTCCATCGGCCTGCGTTCCGATCAATGTTCCCGGGACAGAGTTGTTGAATAACTCGGTCACCGGATCGTCATTGAAGTATCCGATTCCCTGTGCATTACTCTGGCCGGGGACAGCGGGTACTTCAACCCCGAATTGGGCAGTTATCCTGCCGAAGTCCGGATCGAACCCTTCCATGATTGACTTAGGCATCAGGTTCATTGTTACTGGTGCCGTCGATCCGGCAGGAAGAAATGTCATCGTCCTGTTGAGAAGTCCGATATACTGGTCTGGATAAGCTGCACCAAAGGCGGTGTTATACGCAGATTCTGGCATCAGGGGCTTGTCCTGGACCAGTGCATACGCTGCCGGCAGCTGCGTATTCACTGCACCGAGACCCGTCCACACGGGACCCGACTGGGCAACCGATGAATTGATCTCGATCTGCATGATGGTCCTGGTGTTCGGACCATATCCCGGGTTCGTTGTGGGTGCACCACCGATCAGTGTCTGGTTCGCATCGCCCGTGTAGTAGTCATAGCGCGAATCCCCTCCCGGTAATGGCGCCGGGGCATCGTTGTAGAGGATAAACTTGGTGCCACTCGGAATTCCGGTGAAGTCAACGATTACATCGGCTCGTTCAGCCGGGCCTATCAGGAGCGAATGGTTCAGGACATTCAGGAGGGCCACGCTTCGGCGGTGGAAGTCCCAGTCAATGGGCCGGGGCGGAATCACTACCGGTGCCGGCAGGAATCCTCCTTCAGAACCGATCTGGATCCACGACGGGCCTGACCTGTTTGCCCACGGTACTCCGCCGGCCCTGCCATCAACAGGCCAGTCTGCAGGTTGACCCAGCTGACCCGGAAGTGCCGGAGTCATATTCACTTCACCCGCATTTCCATCCAGTAATGACTGTCCGGCCCACATAGGTGCGTTGGATCCGGCATAATACAGCTGCAGGTTAAAGAACCGTTCATTGGCTGCATTCAGGATCCGGAACCGGTACGCGTGGGGGCCAAGGGTAAGTTTCGGATACGCAACACCGTTCACAATCGGCGTGTCCAGGAAAGTTTCCGGCACCTGCGATATAGCTGGCACACCGGGTATCTGTGGAGGCTCCCCTGGCCCATTGACAACATAGGGATTTGCTACTGGTCCGTTAAGGGCAGTCATGTACCCGGGCCATGTCCACGGTCCATAGTCCCACCTGCCCATAGGGGCAGCACCGGTCAAATCCCAGGGGTTCTGGGCTGGCATGTAGACATGGGGGAAATAAAAGTCGCCCGTGTGAGGCCATGCACTTGTTGTGTTTCCTCCCGAGTTCCAGGTGGGATCCTGGGATGCCATCTGGGCTGCACTGGGAATAAAGGTCCTGTCCTGGATAACAAGAGGTACTTGGACTGTTGGGATAGCTCCACTCGCGACCATTGCGGCTTCAGCCGGATCCTGCACTATGTAACCAGCAGCTAAACCGGCAATCACACCGAGTCGGGTAATTCCCATCGCATGTTCATGGTAGAACATCAGCCGGGCACTCTGCTGGTTGGTATAGTAAAAGGTCAGCGTTCCTACAGGTTCAATGCCGTTGTCCATGTCGGGGACATACTTTACACTGACTCCTGTCGGGTATGAAGTACTCTCTCCTGCGGGAACGGTCCACTGGTGTTGCGTGCCATCGCTAATGTACGGCGTGTTACCCCCATGCAGGTGGATAGTGGTACGCTGTTCCGAATAGAAGCCCCCGGCCACTCCCAAGGGTCCAAGTCCGGCTCCCATCAGTTCCTTGTCCACCGGGATGCTCAGGTTCCCGCCAACGGGGAGGTAATTCTGGAACTTGATACGCACAGGCTTGTCTTTCTGGGCAATTATCAGAGGTCCGAGGAAGTGGGGTGCGTCATAGGCATACACCGGAAGGCCTGTTTGTTTGTTCGTGATATTGGCGCCGCCCGGATAATTCAGGGGGATATGCTTGCTGCCATTGGCAATATTCATGACCGGTGTCTCGAGCTGGACATATCCACGGATTGTTGTTGGTGGGATATCAGAGTGCATCTTCTCGGTCCAGACCACAGCCGCTATTTCGTAGTAGTCAGCGGCAGGTGTCATCCCGTTGAGCGGATACGAAGTAGTGTCTGCAACGGCGATTGGGATGTACTGTCCCAGGTTGTTCGGTGTTGGCAAACCGAGGCCTGGTGCTAGCGGTAGCGTGTCAACGAACTTCCTGATCCCGGTCCCCTGAGTTACGTTGCCGAGGCCATCGTCAATCGGAAGCTGGCTGAGCGCGTAGTTGGAGTACGGGCCAAAGTAGTCCGGTGTTGCTCCAGGTCCGGGCACTAAGGTAATTCTATAGCCGCTCATTGCGGCTCTCTCTGCAGCGGCCCTCTCTGCAGCGGCCATCCTGTCAGCGTTCGTGATGTTGCGCATCAGCATGACTTTGTTATCAATGACCGCCTGTTGCAGGACCGGGTTCACTGTCGGAACGGGAACCGGCGAGGCAGGTATGCTCTCAGCTGCTGCTACAACGCCGATGTTCAACAACATCAGCGAGACCAGAATTCCAACGACAATTACAAACTGAATCCTGCTGGCTTGCGTTCTCTTTACCTTACCTGTGTTATTCGGGGGGATATGCGTCAGCATATTCGCCACCTCCTTAACGTATACGTGACATGCAGGGAACTGCACTGTACGAATTCGGAAAACCGTTTCACCATAAAACACTCCAGTTGAGGATCGGGCATGTAAGCTCAGAACCTCAGTACCCGAATAAATGATGAGGTTGTATAAATACATGGCGATATATTACAAAATGTGAAAGATACCTCGAAAAAAATTCAGGACTGAACAGAATCTGTTCAACAGAACTATTCGGGAGCGGTTCAATCTATTCACCATGGTTTTTTCTTTTTTTGCTGGTTGAACGATGGCGATTATTACGAGAGGAACGGTTAAATAAATTTATTCAGAACATACTATTACCATGACTTCTGATAAAATGGGGAAAGCTATCGGCGCGTTGCTGGTCCTTCTCGGTATTGTTGTTATCCTGACCCCATGGATAATCTTCCCTGTCTGTGAAATGCAGGGGCTTTTCCTGAAGACTGCCTCGGGGACGAATTTCCCCATGACCTGCGGATGGGCAGCCCGGGCCGAGACGGGTGTCGGTGCACTGATCATGGTGGCTGGCGGTCTTCTTATCGCCCGGAGTACCACAGAGACACGGCAGGCGGTTGGCATATTCAGCATTGCGATGGGGGCACTCGTCATACTATTGCCCACGGTCCTGATCGGCATGTGCAAAATGGCCGAGCACCCGTGCAGGATGACAACGCTGCCAGCGCTTGAACTGCTCGGGGTTATTGTCATCATCATCGGTGGATACCTGGTCTGGAAACGCGAATAGAGATGAGTAATTTACCCAAATTCGGTTTTTTCAGGCTCATTGCCGCCAATCTGACGAACCGTCCCCACCGGAACATTGCCACAATAATCGCATTTGCCATCATTGCGGCAACGCTCTTCTCCGCCCAGTACCTGATGAGCGGAGCACAGCAGAGCCTTGATGCAGGCATGACCCGGATGGGTGCCGATATAATGGTTGTCCCGGCGGAATATAACGCAAAAGCTGAGACCGTTATCCTCATGGGAGAACCCAATACTTTTTTCTTCAATGATTCCGTATTTGATAAGATCTCAAAGATAACCGGAATTGCAAAGGCCAGTCCCCAGATATTCATCGCGACCCTGGCGGGGCAGAGCTGCTGTGCCGGGCTTGTCCAGCTCATTGCAATGGATCCTTCAAATGACTTTACCGTGTCTACATGGCTGAAGGAGAATCCCGGCGTAACGATGGGGAAAGACGATATTATTGTCGGCAGTAAAATCATTGGGGATATCGGTTCGGATATCCGGTTTTATGGCCATACGTTTCATGTCGTCGGCAGGCTTGCACAGACCGGTATGGGTGTGGATATGGCGGTTTTTACCCGGATTGAAGACGCGTACGTAATGGCAGACGAGTCCGGTGTAAAAGCAGTACAGAAGGTGACCATCCCCAGGGGAATGGTCTCTGCTGTACTCGTAAAGCTCGAACCCGGAGCCTCACGAACAGCTGTCGCGAGTGAGATCCGTGCAAAGATCCCGGAAACCAAAACCATAACTCCTGATGGTCTCCTGGGCGCCGTGACCGCGCAGCTGGGGGCCGTAACCCGCCTTCTCTATGGCTCAACGCTCGCTGTTACCATTGTGTCTATCCCGCTCCTTGCCTTCATCTCCGCTATGGTCGCCCATGAACGGAGGCGGGAAGTTGCGATCCTGCGGGCACTCGGTGCAACAAAAACATATGTCGTCCGCCTCATGCTCGCTGAATCGTTCTCCATCTCGATTGTCGGCGGCCTTATCGGGATTGGAACAGCTGCTGTTATCCTCGTATTTTTCCAGGATTTCATTGCAGTCATCTTAAAAATCCCCTTCATAATCCCCTCGCCCATGGCGATTATTTATGACGCTGGGACGGCCCTTCTGCTTTCAGCGGGGATCGGCGGGATATCTTCACTCTTTCCTGCGATCCTTATCAACTCTTCAGAACCCTACGAGACCATAAGGAAAGGAGAATCATGATAGAAGTTACCGCCGTTACAAAAGCGTTCAGTACTGATACCGCAGAAGTGCGTGCAGTAGACGAGGTGAATCTTAAGGTAAACCCCGGGGATTTTGTCCTGATCCTCGGAAGATCCGGGAGCGGGAAATCCACGCTCCTCGGGATGCTTGCAGGTCTCATCCGCCCGACCGCCGGAACGGTAAAGCTGAGGGGCCGCGACATCGGGACTCTTCCGGAAGATGAGATGGCCGGGCTGCGGGCAAAAGAGATCGGATTTGTGTTCCAGTTCTCCGGGTTGATTCCCACCATCACCGCACTCGAGAACGTGCTGCTCCCGACGCTGTTCTGCCCGGATGGAACCGGTAGCCGGGCACGTGCTGCTGAACTCTTAAAAAGGGTCGGGATGTCGCACCGGGAAGATGCCTATCCCCGCACCCTTTCAAGCGGCGAGATGAAACGGGTGGCGATCGCACGGGCGCTTATCAACGACCCCTCGATCCTTATTGCAGATGAGCCTACGGGAGACCTGGATGCTGACACCGAGCTCGAGATCATGGATCTTTTCAGGGAGCTGAACCACGACGGAACAACAATCGTGATGGTCACCCACAACCCGGACCTCGTACCCTATGCCACGAGAGCGTACGGGATGGACCATGGGAAACTGGTGGAGGGGTCCTCGCTCTCTTCGGGGAACAGGAGACGGCAACCCGCCTCTCCTGGCAGTCTTAAGGATGTGTCATGAACCAAAAGATGGATTACTTTACCTTCATCGCGGCCAGCCTGAGGAACAAACAGGGCCGTAACCTGGCGACGATCTTCTGTTTTGCCTTTATCGCAGCGAATATTTTTTCCGCCCAGTACCTTATCGCGGGTGCGGTAGGGGGTGTTGATCTGGGGGTTTTACGGATGGGAGCTGACATTCTTGTTGCCGCACCCCAGTACTCGGGATTCTACAAGTATGTCGGGCCGGAAAATACGGCTGCGATTGTGAAAGTGGAATCTTCTACCCTGCGGATCAATACCAGAACCGTTGATGCAGCAGCGAGTGTCGAGGGCGTTGCAAAAACGAGCCCCCAGCTCTATGTCGCAACCCTGAACCTGCCGGAACTCTCGTCATCACCGGTTGATATATTCGGTATCGATCCGGCAACGGATTTCACTATCCAGCCATGGCTTAATCACCCCCTGAACAACCAGCCCGGCCCCGGCGAGGTCATCGTGGGGAACGCCATATCCGGCTCGGTACTGTCACAAATCTCCCTGCATGGTCACCCCTATACCATTGCAGGCAGGCTCGATCCTACGCGCACCGCAGTTGATACTACCATCTTTCTGCGAATGGATGATGCGTATACCCTCGCAGCAGCAGACGGAATTGTCCCCCCTTCCGCTCCGCGAATCTCCCCGGGAGATATTAACGGGGTTCTTGTCAAGGTAAAGCCCGGCGCAGATCCAGGCATGGTCCAGGCCCGCATCAAGGCACCCAATGCTGCCCTCACGGTTCTCAGGAGACATTTCACCCTGGACCCCGTCGCGAAAGATATCCAGGGCCTGCCGAACCTCCTGAATATGATCACTGCGGTTGTTGTACTTGCCGCGTTCCCGCTCATCGCACTCATCGGGGCAATGGTTGCCTATGAACGCCAGCGGGAGATCGGGCTGCTCAAGTCAATGGGTGCGAAAAGGAACATCGTCTTCTTCCTTGTATTTACAGAATCGCTGGTGCTTGCAGTTCTCGGCGGTATCGCCGGGATCGGTGCAAGCCTTGCCACCTTCTTTGTGCTCAATACGCTGGGTGCCCTCGACCATGCACTACAGGTCTCGTTCCTCCTGCCGACGGGAGCCGAAACCGGGCTGATGGCAGGTCTGGCGTTGCTCGTTGTCATTACCATCGGCAGCATATCTTCACTCTGGCCGGCGTACCAGAGCAGCACGATGAATCCTTACGAAGCGATCCGGAACGAGGGGCAGTGAAAGGGATGAGAAACAAATTTCCTACTGGACCAATCCGTAAAAAAAACCGAACAGCTGATCTTGCCCCTGCTCTCAATTACCGCTTCGGGTTGTCATCTTGTTCTTCCATTATGTTCTCTGATTTTCGTTTTGTGACAATCGGGAGCCGGCTGTTCAGAGGATAGGGAATTTTTTACATGTTCTTGTTCAGCTCCTGAACAGGGCCGGTAAAATTCATGGCCCACAATATCGCGTGCAATACCTGTTCCTATCTCCTCTGTCGGTTCTGGAAAGGCACGTTCTGATATATGCGGCAGAAAGATGCGCCGTAGCACAGGAAAAAGAGATAATCCTCCGGTAAACCGGGTATTATTACTCTATGCGGATAACCGGGCAGGTTTTACTTACAGCACCAGCAAGTCTCATATCCGCAGTTACAAGCGGCACATCGCAACGGATTGAAGCAGCGACAAAAAGTGCATCATAGATCGTGATCCGGTGGTGGCATGAGAGATCCCATGCGGGTGTAATCAGGTCATGTGCCGGAATCACCTCACAGGTCTCCCGGATAAACGCGATTGCGTTATCCAGGAATGTTTTCACGGTTCCCGGATCATTTCCTGCATGCACAGCCCGTTTCCAGGCAGCATTCGCCACTTCAGTATAGGCCAGGTCAACAGTAATGCAGGTATGATCAGCTGCTGCATCAATTGCTTTACCGGTGATCGTTTCCGCAAAGAAGATTGCGGCAATGACGCAGGAGTCCAGCACGATCTTATCGTGCATCCCGGTCCTCCCGGATCGCTTGTGCTGCCGGTATGCCGGTGATAAACATGTGCTGGTTCTCGCGAGCCCGGGAAAGAAGATATTCTTTACGCTTCTTTTTTACTGATTGTTCTATGAGTATCCGGATCTCTCCCTGCCAGTTCTGGTCCGGCATCTCCTCAATCATCTTCCGGACCCTTGTATCTATCCTGATACTGTATACAGATGTTGAAGACATAATGAAATGTATACATTTATTGTATATCAATGCTCTGCCAATGGATGAGATAGGAGGCAAGGCAGCCAGATAAGCTCAAATCGGGATTCTTTTCCCTTCGGAAGATTCCGGTGAACACCGTATTCCGTGTATTCTGTCAACCGCAGGAAAAAAGCCCCGAATCATCAACAGGAATTGAAAAATCACACCAAAAACAGCACCAAACTCTTTCTCTTTAACGGTGCTCCTCAAGGGGCATTTTTAGGCACCGGTTATTCATTGGGCTGGCAGGGGATCCAGCCACCGGTTGCGGCTATGACGATTGTTTTTTAGAGAGGGAGGGGGAAATTCTGGTGAATAACAGTGGGCTGTATGACCGGCTGAAGATCAGTTTGAAGCCGCGTTTCTGACGATTCTGCTTTAAACGATGTTGCAACAAAATTGTTTCTCATTATTGACGTATATTTCTCTTGAGTACTTCATTGATTTTTTTTAAAACCCACATCCCCTTATGCGCAATCTTCTTCTAGATAGAAATT
>Ga0315284_10006611_pt1 | contig 16505 bp, 6 predicted proteins | sample YL17G09_16_MG_FD_203696 | JGI IMG/M metagenome (GOLD analysis project Ga0315284, IMG submission 203696) | Sediment microbial communities from Yellowstone Lake, YNP, Wyoming, USA - YL17G09_16 | ecosystem: Environmental > Aquatic > Freshwater > Lake > Sediment | place: USA: Wyoming | collected...
TGGTCGAGGACTGAAAGCCACACTCCTGGAAGCGCGTAAGGTTCATATGCGCAAATTGCGGTGTAAACATTAATCCTCTCATCAAGATTAAAATGTGCGAGGGCCCGAATCAAGCTATGCTACTTGGTAGCCTTCGCTCGGTCCTCCTGAGACATGCGCGCCAGATTCTCCACTTCCTTGGCGTCAAGCCCAAGCCCCTTCGCCACTCTTCGGCCGTAGTCAGGGTCTGCCTTGAAGAACAGGGCGGTCTGCCGGAGCTGGATGCGCTTCTGCGCTCCGCTCAGGTGGCTCACGATATTGCCCACTAGATTCAATCGGTCCCGTTCGGTCATCACGTCCCTGTATAGATTGCCGGGTTGCACGAAGTCGTCGTTGGGATGCGAATAAGGGTAATGTCCGGCCTTCCCGGCAACATCAAACTGGGGTTCTTTCATGGATATGTCCGGTCCAGGTCCGTCGAAGCTGTTCGGCCAATAGTTCGGGCCCGCGCCTCCGCCCGAATCGGTGCGCATTAAGCCATCGCGCTGATAGCTCTGCTCCGGAGCATTCTTGGGGGCGTTCACCGGTATTAGATGGTAGTTCGGTCCCAGCCTGTGGATGTGCGTGTCGTGATACGAAAACAGCCGCGCCTGAAGCATCTTGTCCGGGGATGCAGCGATGCCATGGACCAAATTGCCCGGGGAGAAGGCCGCCTGCTCTACCTCCGCGAAGTAGTTCACTGGATTGCGGTTCAACACCAGTTTCCCGATCTTGATCGGCGGGAAATCTCCATGGGGCCATACTTTCGTGATGTCGAGTATGTCGAACCTGTAATCTTTCGCCTGTTCAGAGGTCATTATCTGCATCTCCATGGTCCATGAGGGATAGTCACTGCGAGCAATCGCATCGTAAAGGTCCCTAGTCGCGTGGTCGGCGTCCTTTGCGCGCATGATCTCGGCTTCCTCTTTCGTGAGGTTCTTGATGCCTTGGTCGGTCTTGAAATGATATTGCACCCAATAGTAGTCCCCTTTGTCGTTGTACCACTTGTACGTGTGGCTACTGTATCCGTTCATATGCCGGTAAGTGGCTGGGATGCCGCGGTCAGAGAATAGTATAGTGACTTGGTGAATCGATTCTGGCGTCAGCGAAAGAAAGTCCCAGAACATGTTCGGATCCTTGAGGTTCGTGGCTGGATTCCGTTTCTGAGTGTGTATGAAGTCAGGGAACTTCCTTGGGTCGCGTATGAAGAAGACTGGTGTGTTGTTGCCAACGAGATCGTAATTGCCATCCTCGGTGTAGAATTTCACGGCGAAGCCTCGCGGGTCACGCTCGGAATCAGCCGATCCCTTCTCTCCACCAACAGTCGAGAACCGAACGAACACCTCTGTTCGCCTTCCGACTTTGGACAGGAACCTCGCTTGCGTGTACTTTGTGACATCAGCTGTGACCTCGAAATATCCTCCCGCGCCTGCACCTTTCGCATGCACGACTCGCTCTGGAATACGTTCGCGGTCGAAGTGGCCCAACTTCTCCAGCAGATGAACGTCTTGTAGAAGGACAGGGCCTCTCTCCCCACCGGTCTGGCTATTCTGGTCGTCTCCCACCGGTATCCCGAATGCCGTCGTGAGCCTTCGTTTCTGCTTTTCGCTACCTGCCATCCATTCATGCCTCCGAGTACACGCCTATCGAAGAATGTCGTGTTATTAAGTCATTGCGGCTAACCTGCAAGCCTGCCGATTCTAGGAGGGAAGAGGAGGTAGAAGTGTGGTCTAGTTTGAACATCGGCCGCCTTTCGTCCCTCTGGTCTCTTTCCAGGACGAAGCGTGTGCATCGAGCCGGACACGCGCCTTCGCATCCATCAATCCTTTCACACGAACCGTCCGAGCACCTCCGCGTTACGCCTGCACAACTGCGATTTCGGCAACGTCCAAAATGCTCTTGATGAAGTGATAGGAAACTTCAAATACATTATGAATTATAATTCATAACTGTGCCGAGGCCGAAGATCTGTCGAAGTATCTGTTGCGAAATAGACTCCCGCTTCTTCAAGCCGAGAGGCATACCTCTGCGCGATCTCAAAATAACTAATCTAGGTATCGATGAACTCGAATCTCTCAGGCTCTCGGATCAATTGGGGTTATCTCAGATGGAAGCGGCCAAGAAAATGAACATTTCACAGCCGACATTCAATCGCATTCTCTCATCCGCCAGACAGAAAGTTGCTGATTGCCTGGTTGAGGGGAAAGCAATCAAGATAGAAGACGAATAGAAACATAGAAGAGAAGGAGAGATTGATGAAATGAAAGTGTGTATAACGACGATGGAAAAAGGTGGAATGGATGACGAACTCAGCGCTCACTTCGGCGGCTCTCCGACATTTACGATTATTGACACGGAGACAAAGGATGTCAAGATAATCCCGAATCAGAGCGACCATTTTGGAGGGGCCGGGAAGCCCCCGGAGCAGATTGAGAGTCTTGGAGCGACGGTCGTGATATGCAGAGGCATTGGACCGAAAGCGATGATCATGCTTAGAGATTTTGGGATCGATGTGTATACAGGGTCGACTGGGAATGTCAGAAATGCCTTCGATATGTGGTCGAGCGGCAAGCTAGAGAAAGCGTCCATTCAGAATGCGTGTCAAGGACACACGCACGACCATCATTGCCATTGAAGGCTCGGACGTCATTTCTGATTTCGGAGTCGCGTTCTCCCAGGTGCGGCGGGCACGGGAAGTTACCGTCGCAGAATCCAAAACCGCCGATTAGATCTTAGCCAGCAAAATCAGATCGGGCGTGAAGGGATTCGAACCGGCTCTGATGCTAGTTTGAACATTAATTAGTACTCAAGAATTAAAATGTGCGAGGGCCCGGATTTCAGCCCGGAACATACCGGCGATTAAAGCTGGATGCTATACTTATTGGTACAGAATGTGCAGGATTCATCCTCCATTTTCTTACCGGTAGAATATGCATTCCGGGGTTTCCATGGGCGGGTTCTGTTAGTTCGATAGCGTGTGGTGAGCCGAGCTAGGGCACAGGCGTCGGCCTCGAACTCTCGAAGTTGGGGAAAGTTGTAAGACGAGGAATTGAGTTCCATCGGTCGATGCGTGACGAGGGCAGTCGTCCAGAAGCCCCTAGATGGTTCGCCAAGTCGCGCGATGAGGTGCTCTCGGATCTCGGTAGCTCCCCCGCGGGCCTCTCGTCTGAGGACGCGAGGAAGGGGCTCATGCAGTACGGCCCCAACGAGGTCGTCCGTGAGAAGGCAAAGGGACTGTTGTACTACCTCGCGAAGCAGATCAACCAGCCCCTAATCTATGTGCTGCTTGTCGCGTCCATCGTGACTGCCTATCTGGGCGAGTGGGTGGACACGGGGGCCATCCTAGTGGTCGTGATCGCAAACGCTGCCATCGGGTTCATCCAGGAGAGCAGGGCTGGAAAGGCGATCGAAGAGCTTCTCAAGTACTCGGTCACCATGGCCAAGGTGAAACGGGACGGCGCTCAGGTCCCACTCTCGGCAAAGGAGCTTGTGCCGGGGGACGTCGTCGTCCTGCTAGCGGGGGACATGATCCCTGCTGACCTCAGGTTCCTGCTGGCCAAGGACCTCTTCGTCGATGAATCGGTCTTCACAGGAGAGTCACAGCCGGTCCTGAAGCAGTCGGACGTTCTGACGGACCAGTGGCTCGTGCCAGCGGACCAGACGAACATGGCCTTCCAGGGCACGTTCGTCGTCCGGGGGAGAGCCGAGGCTGTCGTTGTGGCCACTGGAGCAAGGACGGAGATAAGCAAGATATCCGAGGAACTCAAGGAGACCAAGAAGTCCGCGTTCCCGATGATGAAGCGGATAGAGGAGCTCGCGAGATTCCTGTCCGTGATGGTCGCCCTCGCGGCCATCTTCACCCTTTCAGTGGGATTGGCCAGGGGATACGAGGCCGTCTATATGTTCAGGGCGTCCGTCGCACTGGCCGTCGCTGCAATCCCAGAAGGTCTGCCAGCCCTCGTGACAGTGGTCCTGGCGGCGGGCGTCAGGGCGATGGCCAGGAGGAACGCCATCGTCAGGAGCTTGCCCGCGGTTGAGGCGCTCGGAGGCACGACGGTGATCTGCTCCGACAAGACGGGCACTCTCACCATGAACAAGATGACCGTCGTGAAGGTCTTTACGGGGGGCCGGGACTTCGACGCCGAACCCCCCACATACAGTTGCGTCCGGCATTGCGACTACCCAGGACCTATCTCCTTCGATAGGGAACGGAACCTCTACGAGATCCTCGCTGCAGGGATGCTATGCAACGATGCTGTCATCAGGGACGGTATGCCCCAGGGAGATGCCACCGAGATGGCCCTTCTGCAGGCGGCCGATTCGGCTGGTGTGCAGATGAAGCTGGCCAGGCTGGATGAGATACCGTTCGAAACGACTATTGGATATATGGCTACGCTGCACCAGGACGTTGGAGACAACGTCATATTCGTCAAGGGCGCACCCGAGACAGTCATTCCCAAGTGCAACCACGCTAGAGTGGGCGACCGGACCGAGAAGGCTGACCATGACTCCCTCTTCGGAAAGGCCCATGAGATGGCGAAGCAGGCTCTCCGCGTGTTAGCCGTCGCCATGAAGAGAGTCCCGTCGAAGAAGAAAGGGCTCGGCCAGGACGACATCTCGAACCTGACATTCCTGGGACTCATTGGTCTGCTGGATCCTCCGAGGCCAGAGGTGAGGAAGGCGATAGCGTCCTGCAAGGCCGCCGGGATAAGGGTCATCATGATCACGGGGGACCACGCAGCGACCGCCCAGGCAATAGCAGAGGACCTTGGCATCTTGCACGAGCGCAAGGGGGTCGTTACAGGCCAGCAGATAGAAACCATGGGTAACGAGGACCTCGCGAGGGCCGTCCAGACTTCGAACGTGTTCGCGAGAACAACCCCCGAACACAAACTTAGGATAACCGAGCAGCTCATGAAGCAGGGCGAAGTCGTTGCTGTCACGGGAGATGGCGTGAACGACACCCCTGCCCTGAAGGCCGCAAGCATAGGCATCGCCATGGGGATCAACGGGACGGATGTTGCCAAGGAGACGGCGGACATCGTGCTCAAAGACGACAACTTCGCGACAATCGTCGCAGCAGTCGAGGAGGGAAGAGACGTCTATAACAAGGTGCAGAAGATCATCGCGTGGCTTGTGCCTACCAGCATAGGCGAGGCGCTAATGCTCATCGTGGCCATCGTTCTGGGGATAGACCTGCCGCTAACGCCCCTGCAGATACTGTGGATCAACCTGGTGACGGCGATAGCACTGGCGACTCCCCTCGCATTCGAGCCCAAGGAGCAGGGGCTGCTGGCAATATCGCCCAGGCCGCCCTCGGAGAAGCTTATCACGCGCGCGATCATGAGGAAGTTCGCCATCGTTTCGGCCCTCATGGTCGTCGGGACCTTCGGGGTATTCTACGCGCACGAGGAACGAGGTCAGTCGGTCGAGGTTGCGCAGACCGTCGCGCTCAACACCCTCGTCTTCTTCGAGATATTCTACCTCTTCAACGGAAGATCGCTCACGGAGCCCGCCCATTCGGTCAGCGTGAGGTCGAACCCATGGTTGTCCGTGGGGATCATCGCCTGCATCGCGTCACAGCTCCTGATCGTCTATTGGTCTCCTCTGAACGACATCTTCGGCACGGACGCCATCGAGCTTTCCGACTGGATATTCGCCGCTGTGATAGCTAGCTCTGTCTTCTTCGCGATAGAGATTGAGAAGTGGTTCGTCAGGTCGGAAAACGCGCGAAGGAAGGGGAGCAGGTCCACGACCCAGCCGTATCTTGTTCGAAAGTCGTGAATAGAGAATGTGCGAGGGCCCGGATTATGGCCTGGAATCTACCGGTGATTAAAGCTGGATGCTATAATTACCGGTACGAAATGCGTGGCCCTCGAGCTCTATTCTCTTACCGGTAGAAAATGCTTTCCGAGGTTTGCATGGCCGAGTTCTGCTGAGAATCGCTCAGGTGGCCGGAGGTGCTGGCGGCTCGACCTTGATATCCCCCGAGTCCATGGGAGACGACTTCTTCTTCCTCATCATGATGGCTATCGCGACCACGACGACAACGACGATGATGGCTACGATGCCCCCGTAGAGCATCAAATCGCCCGAAGTGCCTCCACCGGTTCCGCTCGCGTCGACTGTGAACTGGATGGTCTGGGTGATCTCGTTTCCGGCAGCGTCGAACGCTTTCACCGTAACGTTGTGCATTCCGTCGGCTAACCCTTGGAAGTTGCGCGACGTCGCCACGCCGACCGAGGTGAACGCGCCTCCGTCTACGCTGACCTCGAAGCGATCGATGCCGCTCGTCGCGTCCGAACCGGTCCAAGAGATGATGACATGGTCGACGGTCGCTTCGAATCCGGACGTCTGGTTGATGGTCAGGGTTGGGTCCGTCTTGTCGATTTTGACCGTCACGGATTTCACCGTCTCCACGAATCCGCCGAAGTCTGTCGAGTAGTACTCGACAAGTGTCGTCCCATCGTTACTCAGAGCGACGTTCCCCGCATAATTGTTCCACGATCCGCCGTTCAGCCTGTATTTCGTCTCGTTGACTCCGCTGACATCGTCGGTGGCTGATAGGTTCAGCGTGACCGATGTTACATACCAGCCGTTCTCGCCGACAGTCCCCTCGAGCGTTGCTGTCGTTACAGGTGCGGCTTCTGCCACCGTTAGTGTCCTCGTGGCCGTCGATTCCAGGCCTCCCGTATCCCTCACCGCGAGCTTGACAGTTTTGACTCCATTGGACGAATACTGATGAACTGCAGTCTTGGTCGTCGACCAGGCGGTGTCCCATGTGCCGTCGTTCTCCCAGTCCCATCTTACCTCAAGCACGACGACAGCATCTTCAAGGTCCGATGAGGTTGAGGCGTCGAATGAGAATATCTGAGTGATATTGCCTGATGCAGGAGCTACCGTGAAAGAAGCTGTTGGAGCTGCGTTCACGACTGTGACCGCTTTCGTAGTCTGATTTGTCAGTCCGCCGGTGTCCCTGACCTCCATCCGTATCGTGTAAGTCCCAGGAGTAGAGTACTGATGCGCCGTTGTCTTCGTCGTCGACCAACCGGTATCCCACACCCCATCATTGTTCCAGTCCCACCTGACCGCGAGCAGACCTGAAGCATCTTCGCTATCCGATGAAGCCGAGGCGTCAACGGAGAATACCTGCGTGATATTGCCCGAATCAGGCGTCACGCTGAAGGATGCGATTGGCGGACTGTTCGAGCTAGGCGGCAATACTATGACTTGTCTTGTCGTGCCATTGGACAGTCCTTCGGTGTCTCTGACTTCCATACTTGTCGTGTAAGTGCCAGAGGAGAGGTACTGATGGGTTGCGGTCTTCACTGTCGACCAGGATGTGTCCCATACGGCATCGTTCTCCCAATCCCATCTGACTTCCAGGGCTGATGTTGGGTCCTCCAGGTCTGATGAGGATGAGGCATCGAAAGAATAGATTGTATTGGTGTCCCCGGATGTCGGGTTGGCCGTGAATGCTGCAATCGGAGCGTTGTTCACGACAGTGACTGTTCTCGTGGTATGATTCATCAGTCCGCCAGTGTCCCTGGCCTCCATCCGTATCGTGTGAATCCCAAGAGTAGAGTACTGATGCGTCATCATTTTCGTCGTCGACCAGCTAGTATCCCACGTCCCGTCATCGTTCCAGTCCCATCTGACCTCGAGAGATGAAGATTGATCCTCATTGTCATATGATAGCGAGGCGTCGAAGGAAAATGTCGTCAACCTGCTCCCAGTGGATGGGGATATCGTGAAAACCGCCACTGGGTGGCTGTTTTGGAGTGTCGTCCGAGGATAGTAATCCTTCGCTCCCGCGCTTCCCGAAAGGTTGTACGGCCAATCCACAATCCCATCGAAGTCAGCGTCCGGCGTTGTCAGATCGCTCCAATAGTTGCCGTAGCCATCCGTGCTGTTCCACCAGTTACGCACACCATCATCTATTGCCTGTCCGCTGTTGTCTATGAATGTGTTGTTCCATATCCTGTTGCCTGTGCCAGACATCGCGATGCCAACACGATTGCCCTCCACCCAGTTGTGCAGAATACTGATGTTTGAGCCGCTGATACTGATCCCTTCATCTGAGTTTGAGGAGCAGTTGTTGTCAATCAGAGCGTTGTTGTTAGTACCTTGCACATACAAGCCATGGTAGTCGGCCGAGCAGTTGTTGTTGCTGAGAGTGTTGTCGTTGCTCGAGGAGGTAAGGTCTATGCCATCGTAGACGTTGTTCGAGCAGTCATTGTTGCTCACCGTGTTGTTATTGCTCGATGATTCGAGAACTATGCCGTCGAGATTGTCAGAGCAGTTGTTGTTGACCAGAGCGTTGTTGGTCGACTGATGGATGATTACACCGTAAGAACTGCCCGAGCAGCTGTTGTTGACCAGAGCGTTGTTGGTCGACTTATGGATGATTATGCCATAAGAGCTGCCCGAGCAGTTATTGTTGACCAGAGCGTTATTGGTCGATAAGTCATGCCATATGCCCCAAAGATTGTTCGGGCAGCTATTGTTGCTCAGCGTGTTGTTGCTCGATGCGTAGAGCAATATACCGTACTCATTGTTCGAGCAGCTGTTGTTCGCAATGATCACGCCCGATGAGAAGCTGAGAGTAATCCCACTGTCCGCATGGCTCAGACTCTGATTCTCGACTGTGACATTTGTGCAGTTGGCGAGGATGATCTGTCCTGCCCCATTTGGCACGGTTGCTCCGTTCTGGTCTTTGTAGTAGCACACTGGCTTCCCGTTGACCGTGTTAGAAGCGTCAATGCTATGAGAGTTCCAGTGAGAGACATCATGGCCCCAAATCCGTATCCCATCTTGGAGAAAGATGTTTCCGCTCAGCGTGTTGTTGCTCGATGACTCGAGCCATATGCCCCACTGACCGTTCGAGCTGCAGTTGTTGTTAATGAGCTTGTTGTTGCTCGATGCCCAGATGCATATGCCATTTCCATTGTTCGAGCAGTTGTTGTTGATTACCGTGTTGTTGTTGCTCGCCATGGTGGTGAAGCTCAATGAACCGATACCTATGCCTGCATATCCATTGTTCGAGCAGTTGTTGTTGCTTACCATGTTGTCGTTGCTCGATGAATCTAGGTGTATGCCATACCCATTGTTCGGGCAGCTGCTGTCGTTCAGCGTGTTGTTGCTCGATGCCCAGAGGTATATGCCGTCTCCATTGTTCGAGCAGTTGTTGTCGTTCAGGACGTTGATGTGGGTGGACCCTTGAAGGAAGATGCCAGATCCGCTGTTCGAACTGCAATTGTTGTTGTTAAGAGTGCAGTTGCTCGATGAATAGATACCTATGCCGTCATATCCATTGTTTGAGCAATTGTTGTTGCTGAGAGTGATATGACTTGACGAGTCGAGATAAATGCCATAACACACATTGCTCGAGCAGTTGTTGCTGTCCAAGGTGCCATTGACGCAGTTGCCCAGGCGAATACCGGAATACGGATACGCGCCGTCATAGGCAAGGCATTTCCTAACACTGAAGTGCGCATCAGTGTTGAGTATCTCGATTCCGTTGGCAGTCGAGGCATTGATTTCCCATCCTTCGATTATGTAGGGGTCCGATTCCGTTCCGCTCCCCCAAACGACACCGCTCGCGTTGGTGAAGCCTGCATTGCCATCGATGAGAATCGGGTTATGAACGGTCAAGGCGAGGGTCTTGGCGGCGGTAGGGATTTCTCGAACTGCAGTATCGGTCAGATCCGGTGAAGGAGGGACCAGCAACCCGAGCATCGCGGAAAAACAGAATGCGATTGCGATCATCGCGGACAACAGTTTCTTTCGTTGGACTCGCAACGCTAGTCTCCTCACTCTCTTTCCCCCTCGAACGATTCTGGGCTCTCAACCTCCGGAGGTCCCTTCTTTCTGCGGATCACCAGGAACACCGTGGCTATCACTATCGCTATTGCGACTATTGCCAGAGAGTAGAGAATGGCTGGGTCGAGACCGCCGCCGTCGGGGTTGGAAGGGCTGATGGGATGGAACATATTCGTCTCGACAACCACAGCAGTCCAGTTCCCCGTGATGCCCATTTCCGCTAGAACTCCAGTTTGCTTGTCCCACCAACAGTCAACCGGCCCATTGCTGGAAACGTAGGAGAAGGATGCATGAACAACAGTCCTTGACATCCCTGCATAGGTTCTTTCGGTTTCACGATCTGTACTCACTTCCGATGTGGAACCAGCGTCTCGGATTCTGCCACAAGGTTCTACTACGGCGGCATACTCAAACGGGTCGTCGCTTAGGACAGTCCATTTGTATCCTATCTCCACCCGCTGGATATTGTCCTTCGTCTGGACCGTCATGTTTGCAGGTATGACAAGCCCAGAGAGTGTGTCAAGGATTGGAGTATGCATCCAGCCTCTGATTATGTTTACAGCAAAGGTCTCACTCAACTCTAATCCGTTGGACAAGTGCAATGTCCCACGTATTGTCACCGTCGTGGCCACAACGGTCAGAATCTCTACTTTGACCCACTCGGTATGTACTGTCTCAGGTGTCACACTGTATGAGTAAGCGTACTTAATCCAGTCACCGGCATCAACGCCGACTTCGTAAATGGTCACGACATTGAGTTCTTCGTTGTTTTCCAGATCTATCTCGCCAGACACTGGTTGAACATGGACAGTCACATTGTGCTTTCCCTTGACAGTCGGGGTCCACAAGCAATTGAGAGCATGTGACTCGCCCACCTTCAAGAGCGGAACAGTTGTTGAGTCAACCAAAACACCATCGACAAAGAGCGAAAATCCCACACTGGTTTCGTCTACAGTCCCCTGGTTGATAACGGTTGCGTTGAGCCATGATGACCGACCGAGCGTTTCGATGACTCCGAGCTGAAGTGACGCATAAAGGTCACGGATGCCAGATTGAGACCAAGGACTCATAAGCGGATAGCAGTCCCCCCCAGTGCCCCAGTAAGGAGTATCCCCTATGCCATCTCCGTTGCCGTCAACCCCAGTGTAGCAGCTCCAATAATTGCCACCAGAAGGATAGCTGGCGTTCCAAACATTGCCATAGCCACTATACCCGCTCACGTCCGCATCATTGTCCACGAAATTGTTGTGGTAGAAAGTGTTGTCAGTCGAGTCATACAACTTGATACCATATCCTCCAGTCCACCACGGGTCCCCCGTCATCGGTACGGTGTTTCTCATTATGTTGTTACCCACGACGAGGTTATCATGCGATTCGACGAGGTCGAGGCCGTATCCGTTATCTGTCAAGTTGTTCTCAAAAATGCTGTTGTTGACCGAATCCTGAATACCGATGCCAATCCCCTGTTCCGTTATGTTGTTTCTTAGAATAGCGACATGCGAAACCCAGCCATGCCACCCCGTACTAGTGAGCGAGATGCCCCGAGTGTCCTCAGAACCGTTCGTTATGGTGTTCCCAACTATCCGGATATACCGAGATTCGTCGAGAGAGATGCCACACCAAAACGCTCTGATTTCCATGTTCCGGATTACCACATTCTCTCTTCCATCCAGCAATACTCCAATGTCCATGTCAGCATAGGGATCTCCCAAGCCTTGAACAGTGTAGCCTGCTCCATCAACTATAGTGTTGTTCCTCTCCACCACAATTGGGCCAAATATATTCCCAGTGATGGTGTAGTTGTTGCCGTTTCGCAGTATCGATGTTGTCTGTGGATCTATGCTTCCGTCGGCTCTGATGTATACGGTTCCATCTACTCCGGTCTGCTGAGTGCTAGTTTGGCCCTCGTGAGCTGCCTCGCCGCTCATATCTGAGAAAGAAGGAATAGGCATCACGAGCATCGCTGAAGAACAGAAAATCAATGCGATCACCGCGGACAACAATCTCTTTCGTTCGACCCGCGACGCTAGCTTCCTCACGCTCTTTCCCCCTCAAACCACGACTGGGCTGCGATAGGCATCGGCCTATGTTGTACTTGGAGATTGCCACCTCGACCGAGAGGACGCACGCTCACCCACGGAAATCCAAGCCTAGCTAGTAAGCGAAGGTGGTTTCAGCCCTTACAGGTGACGCAGGACAGGGTCGGTCTAGCTCCTCCGACGCACAAGAAGAACTACTGCGATGGCCACTGCGGCAGCTCCAACAGTGCCCAGAATGACTATCGTTTGCCACGGGGTGCCGGCACCAGTTGTGACAGTAGTGACCTCGATCTCGACGGTCTTCTTTGTGATGTCGCCCAATGCATCTGTCACGGTCAGGTTCACATGGTAGTTGCCCACGTACTCGTAAGTGTGCGTCGGGTTCTGGACAGTGCTAGTGCTTCCATCGTCAAATTCCCATAGGTATGTGCATGGCATAATGCCCCCAGTCACAGAGCACGAGAATGACACGGCAAGCGGCACGAAACCCGATTTCGGGTCTGCGTCGATTTGCACGCTTAGCGGTGAGGTAGGCGCGGCTATCGGCTTCGCCGAGACCTCGCTTGAAAGTGGACTATCGCCCATGGGGTTGAGCGCGGTTACCTGATAGTAGTAAGTCACACCATTCGTCAGCCCCGTATTGGAGTACGTAAGGACGACTCCGATCCGAACGAGGAACGATTCATCACCGGAAGATGTGCTGCGATAGATCTCATAGCCAGATATCGGCAAACCACCATCCGAGGATGGAGCCTGCCAAGTAAGGGTCACTTGACCTGCGGCAGGTGTTGCGCTCAGACTCCGAGGAGCAGTTGGCGGAGCCCCGGGCGTGGCCTGCACTTCGCTCGATTTGGAGCCTTCGCCGATTGAGTTCGTGGCGCTGACCTGGTAGTAGTAGGTCACGCCGTTAGTCAGACCCATGTCCGTATACGTGAGGACATCGCCAAGTTCGACAAGAAGCATCTCGCTGCCAGACGAGGTGCCACGGTAGATGGTGTAGTTTGTCACGGGCATTCCCCCGCTCGACGAAGGGGTTCCCCACGCCAATGCCACTTCACCCGGCGCAGGGGTCCCAAGCAGATTCCGAGGGGCAGATGGCGCAGTCTCGGGTGTCGCCTGTATCTCGCTGGACCGAGGACCTTCGCCGATTGAGCTCGTGGCGCTGACTTGGTAGTAGTAGGTCACGCCGTTTTCCAAACCGCTGTCCGTGTAGGCTAGCACGTTCCCCAGGGTGGTGAGATAGGATTCTCCACCGGAGGTTGTGCCCCGGTATATCGTGTAGTTCGTGACTGGCGTCCCGCCATCCAAGAAGGGGGGTTCCCATTGCAGCGTTACCTGGCGGTCCTCCGCGGTCGCAGACAGGCCAGTTACTGGCGAGGGAATGGAGAGATGCCCGGGCGTCGCCGACGCTTCGTTCGATCTAGGCCCCTCACCTATGGCGTTGACTGCGGTAACCTGGTAGTAGCATGTGACGTCATTCATCAGACCCGTGTCAGTGTGCATCAGGACATTGCCAAGCTCGAGGAGGAGGGACTCGTCTCCAGGAGATAGACCGCGGTATAGTCGATAGTTGGTGACAGGGGATCCGCCTTCGGAGAGTGAGACTTGCCAATAAAGGGCAACCTGGCCATCCCCAGATGTGGCTCCGAGGCTTCGGGGAGAAGAAGGAGTGGTGGCCGGCATTGCCGAGACCTCGCCGGACAAGGGGCCCTCGCCCATAATGTTGACCGCGCTGGCCCTGTAGTAGCATGTCACGCCGTTCGTCAGGCCCACGTCTGTGTAGTTGAGCACAGCTCCGAGCTCCACTAGGATGGATTCGCCTCCGGGAGAGACCCCACGGTAGAGTCGGTAGCCGTTCGTCGGAGAACCGCCATTGGATGCGGGGGGCTGCCATGTGAGGATGACTCTCGCATCTCCAGGGGTCGCCAGAAGAGACTGCGGACTGGTTGGCACACTTGCCGGTGTCGCCGAGACCTCGCTGGACCAGGGACCTTCTCCGACCGTGTTTGCTGCGGCAATCTGGTAGTAGTATGTCACTCCGTTTATCAGGCCAATGTCCAGGTATGTGTGGATGTCCCCTACGGTAACGAGAACGGATTCTCCTCCCGAGACGGTCGCCCGGCAGATCGTATAGTTCGTTATTGGGGAGCCTCCGTCGGAGGAAGGCGCTTGCCATGCGAGGGATACATATGTATCTCCAGGAACTACCTGGAGGACCGCAGGAGCTCTCGGAGAATTCAGCGGGCTTTCGTAGACCCAGGAATCATCGATGGCTGCCCCGAAGAGTTCTCCGCCGACGAGGACGATCCTATCAGACTGGGAGTCATAGGCCATGGCATGATTTGCTCGTATCATAGGGGCGGGGACCGGGTTCATCTCCGTCCAGGTGTTCACGTCAAAATCATAGACCCACGTCTGGTTGGTGCGAAAAGTAAAATCCTTCCCACCGAAGAGGACGATACAGTCAGATTGAGAGTCGTATGCGATAGCGTGCCCATACAGGGTCGGCGGTTTCGTTGCCGGATTCATGTTCGTCCACGTGTCCCTGTCATAGTCATATGCCCAGGTCTCGTCGTTGGGGAGGAAGTCGTAGCCATTAAATTTCGCACCACCGAACATGATCACTCTGTCCGAGAGCGAGTCATAGGCCATCGCAGGTGTCCACCCGGCAGAGGGTGATGAGGACGGATTCATTTTCGTCCACGTATTCGTGTCGAATTCGTAGGCCCAAGTGTCATTGAAGCTATCTAGATAGGGACTAGTGCTCCCGCCGAACAGGATGACACGATCCGACTGCTCGTCATAAGACATCGCGTGCCCAAATCGGGCTGCGGGTTTCGTTGCAGGACTCGTGTTCGTCCACGTGTTCGTGTCATAGTCGTAGGCCCAGGTTTCGTCGCTAAGCGGGTAACCGCCGAAGAGGATGATTCGGTCCGATTGCGAGTCGTAGGCCATTGCGTGCCAGTACCGGGCCGAGGGGTGGATCGCCGGATTCATGTTTGTCCAAGTATTCGTCTCAAAATCGTAGGCCCAAGTCTCGTTATCGCCGGCCAGTGACCATGACCATGACTCACTGCCCCCGAAGAGAATGACCCGATCCGAAGATGTGTCATAGGCCACCGCACAGCTATAGCGACCAGATGGCCTAGGCGCGCCCACGTTGCTCCAAGCATCCAAATCGAGATTGTATGCCCACGTTTCTGTGTTCTCCGAACTACCGAACATGACTACTCGGTCCGACTCAGAGTCATAAGCCATAGCACTGCAAACTCGGGCGGACGGTGCGGCGACAGGATTCTGGCAAATCCACGTGTTCGTCTCGAAATCGTACGCCCACGTGTCGTTGGGGAGGGGGTCGTAGTCTGCCCTGCCGCCGAATAGAACAACCCGGTCTGATTGCGAGTCGTAGGCCATCGCGTGCTCCCACCTTGCAGAAGGTCTCGTGGCCTGGCTCATGTTCGTCCACGTATTTGTGTCGGAATCGTAGGCCCAGGTCTCGTTGCTTAGGGGGTAACCGCCACCGAAGAGGATGGTCCGGTCTGATTGTGAGTCGTAGGCCAGGGCAAGGTACGAGCGAATCGAGGGCTGGATAGCGGAGCTCTTGTTCGCCCACAGGTTGGTCTCGAAGTCATAGGTCCATGTTTCGCTGAAGATGCCTTCGTATTGGCCGAACAGCATGATCCAATCTGATTGCGAGTCGTAAGCCATCGCATGCCCGTCGCGGCCACCAGGACTCGTGTCAGGATTCATGGCCGTCCACACATTCCCCTCGAAGTCGTAGGCCCATGTGTCATCGAGGCGGTGGCCCGCCTGGTCGCAGCCGCCGAAGAGGATGATCCGGTCGGATTGCGAGTCGTAGGCCATCGCATGCCCGTATCGGGCCGACGGGTTCATCGCCGGCTTCATGTTCGTCCACGTGTTCGAGTCATAGTCGAAGGCCCAGGTGTCGCCGTAGTATCCAGAGACACTCGAAATACCACCAAAGAGGATGACGCGGTCCGATTGCGAGTCGTAGGCCATCGCTGGGGATAGTCGACCAGCTGGATCGGTGAGGACATTGGACCACATCCCATCAGATCCGATCGTCAGCATACCATCGCTCTTTCCAATGGATTCGTGGACATTGGTCTCGTTATTGAACGCAGTCATGTCGAGCACACCTGACGCGATTGGCCCGCTGATGAATCCGAGAAGAGTCGGCAGGACCAGCAGAAGAACTACTGTCAGAGAGGCATGGCGCGGCGCCTTCTCTCTGGCTCGGGATGTACCCATCCTTTCTCCGTTCCCCTTTCTCGGTTCTACGGGATTCATGGATGGTGAGCCGCAATCCAAGCCACGGACTCTGTGACTGTCTTCTACCATTCTCCCCCTCGAACCACGGCCGAGCTGCAATAGGCATCAACCTAGGTTGTACTTGGAGATTGCCACATCGACCATCGAAGCGCCTCGGGTTCGGACCAATGCGCAACTTGCGGTTTGAACATTGATTCGCACCAAGATACTAAGAAGTGCGAGGGCCCGGATTTGAACCGGGGGACCCCTGCGAGAACAGATCTTGAGTCTGTCGCCTTTGACCGAGCTTGGCTACCCTCGCGCGGGCATTTGGTAGGTTTGTAGAGATAATAA
>Ga0315284_10006613_pt1 | contig 16503 bp, 21 predicted proteins | sample YL17G09_16_MG_FD_203696 | JGI IMG/M metagenome (GOLD analysis project Ga0315284, IMG submission 203696) | Sediment microbial communities from Yellowstone Lake, YNP, Wyoming, USA - YL17G09_16 | ecosystem: Environmental > Aquatic > Freshwater > Lake > Sediment | place: USA: Wyoming | collected...
ATCTTCCCCCGTACCTCAACAGCACGAATATAAGGCTTTAACCCTTGTTCATTAGTTTGAAGCCATTGATTACCCGCCCATTTAATAATCTTATCATGACCACCGTATTGAATAAAACACATATTCATAGCATCCATATCGGGAGCTTTATAATCATGATTAAAAAAGATATCCCAACTCATCCTTAAAGCCTCATCCCATATCTTAGTATCTAGAAACACAGGGCAATTACATAAATCTTTATCATTATAATAACCTCGCGGAAAGTTCCAAATCCATTGTCCGTCAACTTCATGATGAGGGTCATCATAGACTTTATTCTGTTCTTTACATGGACCGATAATATAACCAGTCTTTTCTGCTATTACAAAAAACTGAATAGGATTACGAACAAAAACAAGATCAGCGTCTAAAATACATACTGCTTTATAGTCTTTTCCTATTTCTGCAGCGTACCAATATCGTTTACGACACACAACTTCACTTCTACCGCGATCTGCTTCCCATTCTTTTTCTGAAATATTATGATAAATAACATTATATGATAACTTAGAAAACTGAGAAGTAAAATCTTCAGATAATTCAATACCTAATACATGAACATCTTGTGTATTCCCAACATAATCTAAAGAATTTAATAAACCTGTTAGTTCGGGAATATATCCTCGTGTTGCACCAACAATAAATGAAAAATCAGACATTTTTCTCCTTACTGTGACATTTATGATGACAGGGGATGCAAACAGTAATACCTAAATTTAAATTCCATAACTCGTTACAATGAATAGCTTCTTGAACTGATTTAATATTATATTTTTTTAATAATTGATTAAAAAGAATAGTAAAATTAGATTCACCGTATTTTCTAATGGCTCTAAATAAACAACTATTATAAGTTTGATTTAATCTAGAAGAATAAATATGTTCTCTTAATCTTTTTTCTAAACTATTTATAGTTTGACCTATATAAACCTTACCGTCAATTTGATTAGTTATTTTATATATTTGTCCATAATTATTCATTTAATAACCACCTTCGAACCTCGCCTTCTCGATAGTTAGTTATGTCAAATGTTTTAATAGGTAATTTAGTAAAATTACCAGCTTTTAATCTATTCTCAAGTAAAGCTACTTTATTATATGGTAGTAAAGATAATGCTAAATGAAAATTACCAGAAACAGCACCAATAAAATAATCACAGTGAGCTAGAAGAGCAATAAGAGTATCTAAATTAGCGGGCCATTCTCTACAATTATTTCCAACAAAACTAAATTTTTCATTAGTGGGGTTGTGAAACCCGTGTCTAAAAAGAGTTTCAATTGGAATACAATCTGCTTCTATAATCTCATTCCAAATTTTTTGTGCTACTTCTTCTGGACAGTTAGCTACTGAAGAAACTGAGGTATTTTGAAAATGAACAGCAACTAACTTCTTAGATTTAATCGCAAGATGCCCCCAAATAGGAGGTATCCCTAGCTCTTTTTCACAACATACTTCTGCTTTAGTTTTTGTAGTATCGTTAGCATCTTCAAGAGGCATATCGCAAGCAAAAATTAAATCATAATCTGAAGTTTTAAGTGATTCTCTCCAATCACCTTCAAGTAGAAGAATACCATCAAAAAAGACTTCTTCTTGAAGACCTTTAGCTAACCCAACATCAATTTGAATATTTGGATATAGTTTGCGTAAATAAGCAACTGGAGCCATAAACATAACTAAATCTCCTACACCGTGCCAAGAAGGTAATAATACTTTTTTATATTCACCTGTATCTAAATACTCAACTAATTTCTTACCGTCTTTTACATCAGTTATAATCATACTTTTCCTTATTTTTTAAATATACCTTCACAATAGTTAAACGCTTCTTTTTCATCAAGAATTACATCAAGTATGGTTACTTTCCCCCATTTAGCTAAAGCTCTCATACCATCAGGTAAATATCTCCAACAATCAAAAGTATTTGGATGAATTTCTCCAGTAGAAGGAGCAACGATATAAATTAATCCATCTTTTTTAGTAACTCTAACCATCTCCAACATAGTTAACCAAGGAAATTCAATATGTTCAAAAGCTGTCAGACTAATAACATAATCATAAGTATTATCTGAAATCATTGTCCAATGCCAAGGGTCATCTATAACATTATATGTTCCCCATCCTAAATTTAATGATTCGTAACTATGCCCCATTGGTTCAACTGTTATCTGAACTATACTACCCGAACCTCCAACATCTAATATCTTCCCAGGTATAGTACAGTAATTTATAAGAAAATTATCGAAAGGTTTAAATCCTGTCATACTGTCTCACCATGTGGCCAAGGGGTTTCGAGCCAACGTGATATTTTATCCCAAGCTCTATCTTTACATAAAAAACTGCCATAATGAGGCGCGAGAGCTAATACTTCACCAATCTTTGATTTACAATCAAAATTTAAAAAATCTGTTAATTTAGTATGATTTTCGAAATTTTTAAGAACATTAGAGAATAATTCTGGAGAATTAGCTTGATGAAGTTTAGGATCAGATAACTCAATCATATGTTCACTTGTATAGTAATTCCAAAATCGTCCGTGAACAACTTTAATATTCTGTCCATCGGGAGCAATCAGATGATATTTTCCGTTTTTATCTTTTTCTAACGGAATAGGACTTTTACATAAATAATTATCCGCTATCCAATGGTTAAAAGGTAATTGAACGACTTTATCTAACAAATTACATTCATAAAGACCTTGTATAAAATAAGCGGTTTCTAAACCAAAATGTTTTGTATTTTTGACATGATTATTACGTAAGTTCCAAACATAGTCTAAAAGAGGAACATATTTTTTGGCGTCAAAACAAAACACATAATTTAATACCGGAAACCCCATACAAAATTCTAAAAATTTATCGGGAGTCTTATGAAAATAAGGATTGGCAACTTCTGAAAGAGGATAAGTACTTCTATCATTTCCAGCTATCAATAACTTTCCCGTATCAGCCGCTATTTTAAAATATTCTGAAATATCATCAACTAACATCATATCAGCATCTAAATGAAGAATAGCATCGTATTTATCTTTAATCTGATAAAGAAGAGGATATTTTCCCCAAAAGAACATTACATCTTTCCACGCTACTCCTCCATCATCAGCAAAATGTGTTTCTTCAGAAGGACATAACTCTTCAGCATCTATATAATATAAAGGAAAACTAAATTTATCTTTCACATAATCAAAATATTCTTTAAGAAATTTATTAGAAAAAACATAAACATCAATATCTTTTACTTCATAATAATCTAAAGCATTTAGAGTACAATTTAATCCTTGTAAATAAGCGTGACTAGAACCAATCATTACGGCATATTTAGACATTTAGTAGTTTTTACCTTTAACTAACCACCATGTTAAATCAATTCCTAGAGTAATAGGACGAGGTAAAAGTCCATCTCTATAGAATGGACCAATTAAAGTAGGGAAGTCGTGACCACTCACTATTCCACCATCTTTAACTTTCGGCATATAATGATTGATATCACGAATAACTTGATCTTCTGTGTGATCCCCATCGACATAAATAAAATCAACTTCATCGGGAGTTTGACTTACTGCTTCATCACTTCCCATCTGTAATAAAACAACTCTATCTTTATAGATATCTAAAGCTACTTCAGCTTGGCGTTTTCTATCATCATGCCATTCCTGAACATGATGAGCTTCATAATGGCTCGTAGGAACATGAATATAAGGGTCAATCGTATATAGTTTAGTAATATTAGGGATAAACTGTAACAAAGTTTTCGTCAACATTCCTTCAGCCGTTCCTATCTCAATACCAACAATAGGTCTATCTTGAAAATACTCTTTGTAGAACGCTAACATCTGTTCATGGTGATTTGTCATTGAACCCTCTCAAAAATTCTACCGTTAGCTAGTTCTTTCCACTCTGTTCCAGGGAAAAATACTTCTTCACCTAAGTTCGGGTCATGTAAATGAATAAATCGACTTGACACACGCGTAGCTACTTGAACTTCGTTATATCTCTGATGTGGCCCATCGACGAACACATATTCCCATTTTCTTCCCGGGTAAAGTTCTTCGACAGGAGGAGGAATACTACCAGGCGTCCCGTCTCCAGCGTAATGATGTAATTCAACATAATTTTTAATAGGTTCAAGTCTTTTTAAAGCAGCCACATGTGTCGCGTGCGTATCAAATCCAACTAACTTAACTCCTTCATTTATAAAGAGTTCAGTAGACAAACCACATCCGATTTCTAGGACTTCCTTAATATTATGTTCACGGAGAAAATCACGAATTGTAAACCATTCACCCCATCCTATCCTACCGTTCCCCCAGAGGATATTGACAGAATGACCGGCTTCCATATTATGAGCGAACCTATCTAACTTATACGCGTCGAACCCACAAAAATGATACGTGTGACCGGATATTACAAGTTCTTCATTAGCTTCTTCTAAATTACATGCCGGGCAAATCATACTGTCTCCCATATTTCTTTTGTATAGTTATCATTCTTTGTTGCTGGAGTCATCTCATTAAAGTGAACCATTATCTCTCTTTGAGTATTATAATTGTGAGCTATAATGTTAGCCGTTTCAAAATTACCCGCTTCTCTTTCTCGAGTAATAGCTGCGGTTACAATGCCTTCCATAAACCATTTTGAGTGCCATCCGTGCAATCTTACTTCTCTGTCAAAAATTCTATGAGTCCTTCTATCATACGCTAAAGGATAGCGACACCAAGCTCCATAGTCGTAAGTCCATGTATGACCATCTAATCCTATAACTCTATCTTTATTCAAATGATTAGCACAAGCCTGATTTAACGCTGTGAGAGGGTCTTGCCATAGATAATCATTTCGCCCCGGAGGACAATCACGACATTGTTGTTCGTAAGTGTCAATTAAAATCTGACGGTTTGCTTTACCACAAAATACAAGTTGGTCGTAAAGAGCATAACCGACAGTATCGAGAATTGATTTACCACTTCCAAACGGTAAATCCTCAAATTCAACACAAGTGTGATATTCTGCAGCAACTACTATATCCGTTAAAGCAGCTACTTTAAATAAACTATTCACGTTTGCCATCAAAAATTCATCACCTTGAAGAATGCAAATAGAGTCATATTCGTCTAATAATCTAGAAGCTAGAACCCAAGGAGTTACCCAAAATCTAGACGGTTGATGAAGAGTTGCTGTAATTGGTATACTATTCCAAATCTCTTGAATTGGATACCATTTAACTTTAAAAGGAAAAGCATTAGTATATGAATCTCGTTGTTCTTGTGTGATATCATTATCATAAATAATATGAAAATCAGCGTTTGTTCCTAAATGTTTCGCCATATTCATGGAACAATTAAGACCAAATAAAAAACTTGCACTCACTGCACTCACAAAAGTATATTTCATCGAATAATACCCCAATCACTAAATTGTAGTTGGTCTCCAGGAAAAACTATATAATCAACACTATTCTCTCGAGAGAAATCTTTAACAGCTTCCGCTACATCTTGACGAGTAATGTTACGAGTGTCAAAATCATGTCCTCCTAGAATTCCTCCCTTTTTAACTTTAGGGAACCAAACGGTCATGTCTTGTTTAACACTCTCATAATTATGATTTCCGTCAATATAAACAAAATCAAAAAACTCATCACAAAATAAAGTTGCGGCCAACAATGAACTTTTTGTAATAAAAACAATTTTATCGAGATGAGAACGAAGATTAGTGAACATTATTTGATAAACTTCATCTTGAATATATTGAGGACATAGACCTCCTAGATAGTCACTATAAGGTAAGTAATCGTCAATCACATAGAGTTTATCAATATTCATCTTCTGAACCATCTCAGCGGCATTTAAACCTTTTTCAACACCAACTTCAGCGATAGTCAAAGGAAACAAAAATCGTTTTTTAACAAATTCAGCTGCTCCTCTCATAAACTAATCCTTCCAGGGATTATCATTGTAATCAAATCTCGCCATTTTTCGTATAATCATTAAACCATATCCCCCTCCTAAAGTTACTACTTCATGCGGTTCGCTACGTTCCTGTAAAATTCTTCTAATCTCTTTACATCCTTCCCATGCCGGTCCGGCTGAATCATGAGCTATCCAATATCCATCTCCTTTATCTTTAAGCTGTGGCCACATCGTATTGAACTCATAGATCACGTGTTCGGTATCATGGCATCCGTCTTGAAAAATCATATCAAAGATAAGCCCAGGGAATGTATCTGTATCTAAAGTCATTGAATCTTTATTGAGAATCGTTACAGGTAGACCTTCTTTTTCTAGGTTCTCCTTTGTTCTCTCTGTCTGAACGATATCAATACCATAATAGCGATTACCCTGCATATTAAATCGTATTGCGTTATCTTTAACGCCGTGAGCTAAATAAAAGGAAGAGTATCCTTCCGCGTGTCCTATTTCTAAAATTTGTTCACATCCGAACTGTCTAACTAAGAAATATAGCATTGGACCAAAATAAGGAATAGTACTATTAATATTTGTAAAGTGCATCCTTTGAAGATTTTCCATAACTGGAGCTGAGTATTCTGTAAAATACTCGATATCCTTATCATGCATAATTAATTTGTCAGGAGAAGGAAGGTAGGGTATCATCTCTTTACGCCCCAGCCAACGCCTTTCCCATCGTAGTTTTCGAACCATTCAAACTCATCTTTATAATCAGATTTAAATTGTTGCCACACATCATCTAATGACATTCCATCTGGATCTATATCATCAAATACTAATATACCTCCAGGAGCTACAAGAGAACGAACACTTTCTAAATCTAATCTAGCGTCTAATTTTTCGTGAGATCCATCAACTAATACCCAATCAAACTGTTGAGTAGGGTTATCTTTAACGAATTGAGGAACTGTTTGTTTAGAATCACCTATAACAAACTCAATTTTATCAATCACAGTTTGAGGAATATTTAGACTTTTAAGATTTAGTTTAACTAAAGATGGAGATATAAATCCATCATTAAATAAATCAAAAGAAACCACTCTCTCAATATTAGAATAATCAATATAAGCAGAAAGTAGTTGGCACATAGATAACCCAGTACGTGTACCTATCTCTAATATTCTCTTAGGTTTATGTTCTATCGCCCACGCCCACGCGAGATGATATATGTCAAAGAACGATTCTTGCCTCTTAGCCAAGTGACCTAAATAAGCCTCATAATATAAGTCACCTGGATTAACTTTTTTTAAAATACGTAATACTGAAAATATAACCTCATTAGGAATTTTAAGCATCTTAGAATTCAGTTAGTTGATCTTTTTCAAGCATTTCCACCATTAATTCCTTAACTTTTGATCCCGACTTCAACAAATCGAGCAATGGAAACTTCTTAGTGAGTAGATAATGATTTAACACTCCTTTATTCAAAAGTGTTATCCCAACAGCATAACCTTCAGATTCCTCTAAAACGATATTTAACTCTTCTAAACTATTAATTTCTTTTGGTGTGTCCATTGACAATCCTTTCTTACGTTGTGTTTTAAATATTCTATTTTTCATACTGAAGCCTTCCTCCGATAAAATAGTTCTCAATAGCTTGAGCTACTGTTTCGGGTTTAATCATCCACATACATTTAGGCACGTTATCAATTTTATTATCACAATCTTCAAATCTAGATCTCCAACATCCATCTTCTAAACAACAAGGTAACTGACCGTTAGTATGAATAAAAACATGATCATTAATAGCTTGCCATCTCATTCCTTCTCTACCACCATTTATAATAACACAAGGTTTTTTTAAAGCTTGCATAATAACCATTTGAAGAGAAACGGCACATAAAGCTCCTTGTGACTGATGAGACAATCGAAATAACTGTCTCAGATTTGTTTTACTTCTCATATCAAATACATTATTTAGTGCTTTGTGATTATGTGCAGAATGACCAACTTGTACAAATTTAATTTTGTCTTTTAGAAGATTGACCACCTCCTGATAAAATGCATATTGTTTAAGAGTATAATCACCTTTAATACCAGCATTTATTAACCAGAACGGACCGTCATAATCATATTCCATTTGAACTTGATTAACCCAATTTAATTCATTTTGATCTAAAAAGATTGTAGGCCTCATACTAGTCTTTGGTATTTTTCTTCTTAGTGTGTCTTGAAGAAATAATCTATGACCATCTGAAAAATGAAGACCGGTATAACCACTATGATGAATCATTGGATAATCCATCTTAATTTGTTCTGCTTCTGGATCGTTATCATCTAAATGAGTAATATAGGGATTATTGATAAAAATTTCTGGGCAAGGGCTACGTACATCAGTAATATATTCACCTGGATAAGCTAGATGAAGATCTCTTATTGTTCCAGTCATCATTAAAATATCACCTGGAGATAGAGGGTTTATTAAAATCAATTTTTTCATTTTTTACCATAAATGGCTGAGTAGATATCTTTGCGAAGTACGCATTCTGGATATCCACTATTAACTAACTTAAATCCTCTCACTGAGAAAAATCTATTTAAAATATCAATACTAAAATAATATTTATGTTCTTCAGGCTTTCTATGTTTCCAATTAAGAAAATCTTGTCCTTCTGGTAGAATAGGAACAGTTAAAGCTATATAATTTGTTATGTCAAAGATCTTCTCCATCTGAATATCAAAATTTCGTTCTAAATTACCCCAATTCTCATGTTCTAGAACATCCCATAACGTTACTAAATCATAATATTGATGATTTATACCTGACTGAGGAATAGGCATAATATCAAAAGTGTCTATAGTAATATTAGAAGGAGCGTAGGCTTTAAAAAAACCACAACCAGACCCGTAATCGAGAACTAGCTGTGGTTTAATTTGTGCTACGAAATCCCATCTTATCTTACAAATCTGCTCGGCGGTACTACTATACATGCGTAACATGTTGTAGTAGTAATTTATGTCATACTTCATACTTTTTTAATATAGTAGGTCGAATGTTCCGTGAGTATCCCTCTTAAACATAGCAATAGATTTTCTAATTTTATCATTGAGAGGTAAATCATTGGGTACTCGTATGGAAATATCAGGTAAAGTAATGGATTTGTTCTCTGGTGTCATTAAAAGAGCTGTGATAATAGCAATGATATTTTCTTCTCTAACTTCTGGAGTTGGATAAATAGCATCGTCATCACTATCATATTGAAAATCTGTATAATTATTAACACTAAGATGAACTAATGCACATTGAACATAATTTGTTATTTCTGTTGTAGAATAGTTAGGATAGTAGGTGTATTTTACTTCAACTATATCTCCACTTAACATAGTGGATGTTAATGTAATCTTATTAGTTGTAGAATCAAAAGAAAATGAACTATCAGAAATTTCAACATCATTAATAAAGATAGAAGTAATAGCAATTACATTATTTTCTGTTAAAGTAAAAACTTTAGTGCTACCATATGTAAAAATATCACTAATACTAGTAGAAACGTCTCCAAGTAATTGTCTAATCTTTGTTCTGATATTGTTCATTTAGTTTTGGTTTGGGAATATGAGCACGGAATAGAAGAATCTCTTTTCCTCGATCACCTTTAAACACAAATCCCTTCTCCTTAAAAAGTTCAGTAAATTTAGAATTTTTCTTTATTTTTATATATAAATCGTGTTTTTGATGCCATAGTAAAATAGTAAGAAGATGTCGAGCTATTTCTTTATTGATAACATTTAATTTTACAAAATATCTTTTAACGTCTCCACCAATAGATTTCCATATTAAAATAAGTCCCGAAATATCACCTTGAGTTTCTAAAATAAATATATCGGTAAATGATTTATTAAGTAATTTTTGTAGTTCTGTTGTAGTGAAATGAAATTTTCTAATATTATTTTCTGTGATATAAAAATCGTCGTCGAGATGAGATTTCAGAAATAACATTAAACTCAAAAAATGTTTTGATTTAAATTTTTCTATCATTTAGATTTTTTCTAGGTTGGAGAGAGGGCTAGGGGTTAACCTAACCCCCTCTGATGTTAACTAACTATTACGAACGTGTAAACTTAGAGACAGCGTATGGGTTAACACACGCGGCAACGATCTCTTCGTACCCTGTCAAGCCAACTGCCAAATAGCGAGTTGTTCCGCCTGACGCAGAAATAGGATTCGGAGATGCAAACACAAGCCTCTCGGGCTTATCGCCGTTCTCTTTAATTGCAGCACCTAACAAATCAATATCATTCAAGCTCTTGCGAACAAACAAGAAAGGCTTACCAACCTCGGTGTTATTAGCAACGAGATAAGCAACCTTGCTGTCCAACATATTAGGAGTCATTGATGTATCAAGAGTAAACGTAAGGTTCGGAACGCGGATCTTAGTAATACCAAGATTCAAGAACGCTTCATTCATCGAAGCATACTTGTTATCATTCCAATCCCACAACTTCATATCCTTATCAATTGTTGCACCCAACATAAGAGTATAATTATCACCATAATCAATAATATCTTCCATCATAAGAATAACATCGTCATATGAGAAACGTGTACGACCAGACTGAAGCGTATGTGTATGAGACGCTGTTGTCGCAGCCGCTGAAGCAAGCTGAACGATATACCAGTTCTCATAAGCATTCAATGCACGATTGATGGTCAAAAGCTTACGAGCAAGTGTCGCCTCTTTAGCTTTGGCCAGATCGGTCACCTTCACATAGTACTCAGGTGTAGAAATATCAATAAAATCAAACAAGGCAGGTGCATCCGGCGTAACGTTCTCCGAAGTCACATTACCTGTTGTTGTAATTGTCAACACCTTATCTGTTTCAAGCAAAACATCGAAATAATAAACGTATTCATCCGGTTGGGCAGTAGCTGTTTGAGCAACGGCCGTAACCAAATCGGGATATGGTTTACGAGGATCTCTCGGTTCACCCATAATCCTTGCGATTTCCATCTGAGAATATTTAAAACCTTCCATTATATTTTATTCCTCCCAAGCGTTTTTTTGGATTCTATCTTGTTTCGTATACAGTGGGTCTTTGCCTTCAGGTTTCTTTGAACCTGCTTCTAGACCGCCCTGTTCTTTACCTTTTGAAGCTTTTACAACTGCTAATTCTTTTTTAGTTTTAGCTAGTTCGAATTTAGTTGCATCGAGAATATCTTCATCAGAAAGATCCTTGGCAAACTCTTCACCAAGCTCTTCTCTACGAGCCTTAATCAACATAGCTTTTTCCTCGGCAAGTTTCTTATCAAGCAAATCCTTGATAGTAACTACTTCGAGTTTAGCCATTTCAACAGCTTTTTTCGCCTCTTCTAAACTAGCAACTAAACCGTCTTTGTCTGTTTTCAAAGTGGTAAGTTCTGTGTCCTTGGAAGCAATAGAAGCGTTAGCAGATTCTATTGTGGATTCTAGACTAGCAACAACTTCCTCAATAGAAGCCTTATTATATTTCTTTAACAACTCTTCCATTCCCGTTCCTCCCTTTTCACGACCATCTTCTAGGACAGCCGTGGATATTTCTTTTTCTTTCTTTACTATCTTTGACTCTTCTACTGGTTGTAATTTCTTTCCTTTTTTAATAATTGTGGATTTTGGTGTTAATTCATATTCATTTTTTCCACCACAACCTGGGCACTTACTAGAAATCTTATTGTTTTCATAGTCAATGCTCATAATATCATGCCAACCCTTCATCTCACATGTTGGACATATTGCTTCATACATAATTCTAGCAATGGTTTCATTATCATAATTAAAATCTAATCTTGCTTCTTCTATTTTATTATCTGTATCTAAAATAATTTCTGTAATTGGATCCACCACCTTTGCAAATTCTAATACTTCTGCTTCGTCACATGCGGGCGTAGTATCAAAAAGTAATGCTCCACCAGCAAACTCTATATTTGTAAGATTATACGCTTTTTCATCCGTCATCTGTCTATCACCCCAAGCTTCGAATGAAATTTTAACTTTTCCTTCTTTCATTCTATTCTGAATATCCTCAAAATCTTCAGGGAAATTGCCCTTCCAAAAAGCTCCATAGGATATAATCTCATCATCCTCAAGAGAAGCATCGAGCCAATACCCAATAGTGGCTTTTCTTAAGTGGTCTTTATCGACTGCTTTGCCAACTAAGGTTTTTAATGCTTTTCGTACTTCTTTTTTTGGTAGGGTACAACCATTTTTATTTCTCTGATCTACTAAGGCGTAACGGCCTTTAAACACTGCTAGATCTTTAGAAGGTAGTTCGATACCTCTTTTACTAGCAATTGCTTTTAATTCGTCGTCGTCTTTACCAAACTCAAGAAACTCGTAATTACTATGATAAGTCAGATCTTCAAAAAATATTCTAACTTTGTCCATTACTTTGTATCTCCTTTAATATCTTTTTTTACTACTGTTCTGCCACCTTTATAATTCTTTTTTTCAATTCCTTTCTTATCAGAAGGAACCTCTTCTTTTGCTTTCTTTTCTGGAGAAATATCTTTTGGTGTAGGTCCTATTTGGATAGGTTGACCCTCAATATCAAAACCACGTCCTTCTTGATTCTGAATAATAGGAGGGTACATATGTTTATCAAGATCTTTCTCTGTCTCTTTCTTTCTTCTTTCAACTTCTACATCAAAATAAATATTTTCACCTGCAACTTCACTATATGTCTGCTTAGAAACTAATCCTCTATCATACATACTTCTTAAGTGTTCTTTAACAGAATCAGTAATAAAATTTTTAACTGGAGTATTATGAATATGAATACTCTCACCAAAATACTTTCTATGTGAAGTACTATTCTTTTCTTCAATTGTCAACATAATATCAATAAGCAATTGTTTAAAATCTTCAATGCCTTGACTAACTTCAGCAATAAAGGGTTTAGGATTAAGAATAGATTCTTTGCGAGTGGAACTTGTGCCTTCAACAATTTCAACTAAACCTAGACCTTGCAATAATCTTTTTTCAATAGGACTATAAAGTTCTTGTTTAATAACTTTAGCATAATCAGGAATAAAATGTTCCATTTGTGTATCAAAATTTGTTGTGTATGTAGGGGTGCCTGGTTCGCTCTGACCGTTCGCTAGCATGGTTTGAAAATCTTCTTTAACTTTTTTCAAATCTGCTTCATCATAACCAATATTACCTTCTAGAAATAATCTTTCACTACCTTTCTTCATGAGTAATAAATATTCAATAGCTTTAGCGATAATCTTTTCACCTTTCTGATTCACCATATTAAGAAGCATTAAATTATGATAAATACCTCGTTGAATTAAAAAAGGCACTGGATATAAATCACTCCAAGAAGAATAAGGTTTTTGAACAAAAATTAATTCATCTTTTCCAGATGGCAACGGTTTAACTTTATTTTTATCTACTAAAAGCCCATATTGTTCAGAACCTATCATTCTTACATCGTCTTTATCTTCTACGATAATGTTTTCACCATCTACAAACCACATAGTTGTTGGTAAATAAAAACCGTCAATTGTTTCCCATTTACTTCTTAACAAAAGAAGAGATGAACCTTTCCATCTTTCTCTAAAATATTCTTTAGCAAGTCCGTTAACACCGACCGGAACACGACCTTTTAAAGAAATATTAATTCTATCAAGCCAATCATTAAGAGTTTCGGTAAGTTGTGTATTTTTAGTTTCTACTGTATAATCAACAATAGCAGAATCAATAGCAAAATCTAATGTTGAATTGACTAATCCAGATAGATCGTCTCTTAGAAGAACTCGAATACTTTCCACTTGAGTTTTAAAGTCGGAAGGTATTGCTATAGCACTGCCGGAAAACATTGAAAGTAAATCCCACAACCATTTCAACAAAGGATTAAGAGCTTTTCTTTTACTATAATCCATTGTTCCAGTTGGGATAGCTGTTTTAAGTGTTTTAGCCATTAGTTAATTATACCCCTGATTTTGCAAAATTCTTTCTCATAATTGATTTTACATTAATAAATTCATTAAACCACTGTGCAATAGCAAATACTCTCCACGATGCAAGTAAGTGGTCATCGGAGCCACAACTATATAAAGTTCTTGCTCCTGATTGTGTAGCTATAACTGAATTAAGTTGAGCATCAAATCTATAGTCTAAAGGAAGTTCTATTTTACCTTCCTCATAAAGTAAATCTTTAAGTCTTTTAATTGACCAACCATCTACAAATTCTTCTCGATAAACTGGTTTACCATCTTTAATACTATCTTTTCCAGTTAATTCGTCTTTTTCAAATGCTACAGCAATCTTTTCATTAAATCCACACCAAACTAAATTCTCTTTAGGAAATACTTCTTCCAATGATCTATAAATAGCACGTCCTAACTGATCTGTTGTATCTAATCCAATAAATGTGGCTTGTAATTCAATTGCTAACCATTTAAAAATAACAAATTGTTCTTTATCGGTTAAATTATAAAGAGTAATATTATAAATATATTTATATTTTCTGTTTGTTTCGGAAAGTACAATTATTTCTGAAGATCCGGATTCTCCGACATCAGCACAAATATAAATTTTTTCAGCATTAACGGGACGTTCTACAATAATAATTTGTTGATAGTTTGTATAGTTCTCTTTTGTTATCTCAAAATGTTTCATTATCCTTTTATCATTATAATTTCTACGAACTCGTTCCATATCAAATACCGAAATACCATCTTCTACAACTTCACCTTTCACAAAAATACGATAACTTAAACTTTCTTCACCACCGTGTTCTCTAATAGCTTTTTCTTTTTCTTTATTATCCCATTTTGGATTAACATATTGTGGTAGGTTAACAATCCAGGGTTTCTTAGTCATGTCGTAGAACACTCGACCTGCGGGACTATATTTTGTAAAATTAGTCATCCCCGCAACTCGCATCACACAACCGTTCTCACTAACACTGTCAAGTCTATTTTTATAAACCTGATCTGTTTCAAAAGACCCTTCTTCAATATATAATCTTTTAAAATGTTTTTGGAAGAATTGTGCACCTGGATTATCGCCTGAGAGATTCATATTAACTCCCTCTAAACGGTATCCATTTTTTAAGTAGAATCTATATGTTGGGCTTCGATTGATTCGAGCCTCAAGAAGAATGTAAAGTGGATGATTCTCAAGAACTTTTATAATCTCTTCAAGAACTCCACGTATGTGAACGGCATCGTAAGAACTAAATCCACAATCTTCGTTCTTATTATGCCAGATAGAAACAAGTAGATCTAATTTTTCCACGAAGTGAGTTTTACCAAATTTACGACCACCAAAACAAAAAACATTACCTGCACCTTCTCTTAATCTAAAATTAGCTTTTTCTAGTAGTGCGGGGTTAGTAGATAAGGTGGGATCCCAATCTAGAAAATATTCATATGAAAGTAAACATTCTTGAGCTAATCGTACTTCTGAAAACTTTTCGTCTTCCCAACGAGCTAAGTTATCTAAATCACCGAAGACGGTTTCTATAAATGCAATAGGATCACAAAAATCCTCCATGAATAGAAGTTCTTGTTCTGTAATTTTCTCAAGCACGAATTATATCCTTATAATAGTTTATCCAATATTCTTTTTTATTTATTTTCGTTACTATTGTTTTCACATGACAAGAGTGACATAAACTAATAAGATTATTTAAATTTAAATTTTGTTTATTGTAATCTATATGATGAACATGAAGTTTTATTTTACATTCAACTTCTGGAACTCGGCAGTTTCTACATTTATATTCATCTCGATAACGAATTTGTTCTCTAAATGTTTTAGTCCACCCTAGAGGATACGGGGAAAATTGTTTGTATGGTTTATAATTCGGATTATTTTCTCCAAACTTATGAATTCCATAAAAACTATTATTTTCCCCTCTATATTCTCCTCTTTTAGCTCTACAAGAACCACATTCACAATCTAATTGATGATTTGTAGGTTTATTCTTTCTTGAACAAGATGCACATAAATAACTTCCTTTTAAAGCAGTTTGCCAATTAATCATTTTATTACAACTTTTACAAAAGTAAGTTTTTAAACTTCGACCACCGTTATAATTAGGATTTAATTCCCCTCTATGTTTATTTTGCATAGAAAGACGTTGTTTCTCCCTAATTTTCAATGTTCGTATATAAACTCCTCTTGTTTCAATCATATATTAAAGTTTACAACCAGCCCTTTTGCTTTGCTTGTACTTGATTCAACCCTGCTAAAGCTAGCAACATAGCTGTGCCAACTGCGTTTGCTGTTTTGATGCTTGTCTTCTCATACTCAACAGTGAATCGAATAGTCTCATCACCCTTGATTTCTGTAACTGACTTAATTGTAACCGGTGTTTCGCCCATATTATTTTCCTTTCGTTAGAACTTATAAACTGTTTTTATTTGAATACCATTTTCCTGACCAAATACTCCACCAACAGAAACGTCTATATTTTTAGTAATCTTAACGGAAGCACCTGCGAGGCCGGAAAGCATATTGCCTTGAGATTCCATTTCTGTTCCAACATCAATTTTTCCAACGCTAAGTTCATTCTTAAC
>Ga0315284_10006614_pt1 | contig 16502 bp, 37 predicted proteins | sample YL17G09_16_MG_FD_203696 | JGI IMG/M metagenome (GOLD analysis project Ga0315284, IMG submission 203696) | Sediment microbial communities from Yellowstone Lake, YNP, Wyoming, USA - YL17G09_16 | ecosystem: Environmental > Aquatic > Freshwater > Lake > Sediment | place: USA: Wyoming | collected...
TCTTTACATCATGGAAACAATAAAAGTATTAATAGCGGTGGATATCAACACCAATAAAACATTCGAAGAAGTAAAAGCGGCTCTTACCCGTGCAATTTATCGGGGTCTTGATACTGAACCACATTATATCGCACAGCCAGAAAATGTTGACATTAAATACATACACATAAAATGACAACGAAAGAAATAAAACTGATGATCATTGAGAACTACATTGATCATTTCACCTCAGATGATAAAGAAGCTGAGTGGATGAAAAAAGGAGCGGAAACCTATGTTGATGAGGACTGGGTTGATGAGATCACTCAAGCGGGTTATATTACAAATAAGGATCTAATTGATGAAATTGCCATAAAATACTTTAATAAAAGTCAGGGTGGCGCGAAGTTATCCGTTGATCATTTTATCAACGCAATTACAGAATTTAATGAGAGAAAGCCATGAAAAAAATACTTAAAAGATTATTATTACTTCCAGGTTTTATCATTATATGGTTTACAGGTGTACTATTATTAATGATATGGGCAGGATTAACATTATCATTAGTTCCTGTAATGGTGAATTGGGTTATTACGGGCGATACTAAGTGGTGGCTTAATATTTTTATGGTGATTTTCGATTTTTTAAATGATTTTGATTTTAATATAAAATAAGATGATAAAAGGTAAAAATTTTAAATATTTCCTCTTAGAAGATGGAGATATTGTCAAAGCACTCGATGAGTGGTACAGTCCCAAAGAAGATAAATGGGAGTATGTTAATGATGGTGATATGGATGATGGGTATTACCCCGATGCAATCATTGGTTACGAATATGATCATTCAGAACATAAACCGATTAGGCGTAAAAATTCCGACAAAACAACCGTGCTTACACCATCGGCTTTAGGAGTATTATCCATTGATGTCATTAATAGCGATATTTTTGAGGGTGAAACGGTTGAAAAAGATTGTGAGATTGTTGAAATATTGGGCAAGAAGGTTATGACTGTTAAATTAAGTAGTGATCCTTCAATTAAATGTCTGGTTAAACTCATTAATAAGAGATGGGAAATCATTGAAAATATCGAATAATGAGAAAAAATTTGGCAGTCTCATAATAATAGTTTATCTTTACACCAAAATTAAAAATATGAAAGTCGAAATCATTTATCTAAGATTCATTGCTGCTTTGTTCATTACTATATTCTTAGGATTTTGGGCAGCTCCCACTTGTTTTAATTGGGAAAGTAATGTTGCGATTCCTCTTGGCGTTATTTGCGTCAGTATCATTCCAATATTGGTTTATTGGTTAATCAACCCTATTTTTAAAAGTAAAAAGTAATTAATTAAAAACAATTAAAAAAGTAAAAAAATGAAGAAAAGTTATGTAATTCTTGGAATCTTACTGTTAATTACAGTATCAATGACCTCATGTTTTCAGCATGTCCCGCCCCGAAATGTGGGTATTAAAGTCAAAACTCTTGGTGACAACAAAGGTGTTAAACCCGAAGTTCTCGGTGTTGGTAGGTATTGGATTGGCGCTTATTGGGATTTGTATTGTTATCCCACAAATATTACGATGTATCCGTTCACTGCAAGTCAGGACGAAGGAAGTGAAATTGATGAAGCCATGAAGTTTCAGGATAAAGATGGACTTGCTTTGAGTTGTGATGTCGCTCTTTCTGCTCATGTGAATCCCGAAATGGTGCCTATTGCGTTTCAGGCGTATGGGGGAGATATGGAAAACATTATAAAGACATATGTTAAACAATCCCTATTATCTACTTTCATAAATTATTCAAGTCAATACTCGGCGGAACAGATATATTCAGCAAAGAAAATGGATATGCTAATGTTTGTTAAAGGAGAGGTGACAAAAAAGTTTGCCGAAAATGGCGTCGTCATTAATGATGTGGAATATAAAAGTGAAATCCGATTACCTGACAAAGTGTTACAGGCCATTAATGATAAGATTGAAGCAGGACAAACCGCTTTGAAAACTCAGGCTCAAATTCAACAGTCACAGTTTGAAGCTCAGAAAGTCGCTGCTAAGGCCGAAGGAGAATATCAGGCCAAATTACTTGAAGCCAAAGGAAATCGAGCATTGTCAGAATCAATAACTCCCGCTTTGACTTCTTATATACTTGCAATTAGATGGAATGGAGTATCTCCGATATATTCGGGTAGTGGATCGGTTCTTCCACCACTTTTTCCAAAATAATAAAAATCCTTAATCATTAAGCCCGATCAATGTGTCGGGTTTTTTTATGCCCGAGAAATTCAGTCGTTGAAGGATGATGGTAAAAGTCAATCCGCATGAAAGTCAATCTGCACTACTGCGGATTGACTTTTGAGTAGGAAATCATTCGTCAAAAAAAATTGAAATAAATCACAAAACATTTGGCGGTCTCATATAAATGTTTTATCTTTACATCATAATTAAAAACGAAAAACAATGACAGAGTTAAGAAATTATTTAGATGATGGGGCAAATTATCAAGCTCGAGCAGTAATGTGTTATATTCAAAGAGACTGTGACATTGAAAGCAGTTGGAATACAAAGGAAGAAAAATATGATGCTGTTATTAATATCGCCCGTTGGGAGAATTGCCGTGAGCAGGGTTATATTCTTTCAATGGTATCGTCAGATTATCAGAAACAATTAAACATTGCTTTTTTTGAACATCGGAACTCTGATCTGATTTGTGCGGTTAAATGGGAGCAGACCTCAAGGAATACTATTACTATTGACACGGCTGAGTTTGGTGATGTCTATAAAGACAAATATGATGTTTCGCATAGCGTTAATCATGGCGAAGTTGTGAAAATGGCCGATTGGATTAAGGTTCAGTTTGATCATTTCTGGAGAGATTCAACAAAAAATAATTAACCGTTAAAAATAAAAGATATGGGATGTTTCAGTTTTTTATGTAAGGTATGTGGAGAGCCAGTTAACAGTACATCGTTTGATGGTGAAAATGTTAGGCTTTCTTTACTCGATAAGGGAAAAGTTATTGAGGAAATGCAGGGTCAATATGACTCTTATGGTAGGGTCTTTGACGAGAATGGCGAGTCTATTGAATGGAATAAGCCATGGGATGGGGTTTGTGATCTGATGTTTGAGGGTGGTAGATCAAGTGGGATAAGCGCCGCTCATGTGGCTTGTATCGGGGAGAACTATAAACCAATAGAAAATAGCAATGATGATGAAAATCAGGGATGGGGAGAATTAAAGAAGGTTCATAAGGGTGAATGTGAAGTTTATCATAAAATAATTGATATATAATTTGGCAGTGTCATAAAAAGTTTTTATCTTTACATCGTTAATCAGTTATAAACTTAAAAAATAGAAGATCATGGGAACAAGACATTTAACAATGGTAGTATCGGATGGACAAACAAGAATTGCCCAATACGGTCAATGGGACGGAATGCCAACGGGTCAGGGTGTTACCGTCCTGAAATTCCTGAAACGCAGGAGAGGAAAGTTTGATCCTTTCAAAAGGAAATTGGAGAACTGCAGGTTCGTCACTGATAAAGATCAAAAACAGATTGACAAGTTCTTGAAATCCATTGGTGCTAAAGATGGATGGATGACTGGGGATCAGGCGACGAAGTATCATAATAAATACCCGTATATGAACAGAGATCACGGAGCAGAGATTCTTAATTTGGTGGCCAGATCCAAAGGTGAGGTTCTTCTTGTTGACTCCACGGATTTTGCGGCAGATTCTCTTTTCTGTGAATGGGCATATGTTATTGATTTTGATAAGAATGTTCTCGAATGTTATGATGGATTTAATGAAGATGTTGCTTCAAGAACTGAAAGGTTCAAAAATCTGGAGCCATCGGATACTGGCTACGGTACGGTTAAACTCCTCAAAACATATAAATTGGATGAGTTACCAACTAAAAAACAGTTTATTAATGAACTTGAACCTAAAGAAGTGGAGGAAGAAGTATGATATCCAGGGCAAAATTTGTTAAAGAAATAGTAGTTGAAGATCCCGATACAGGATCTTTAATTGAAATCGAAATCTACAAGCATGAGAATGGTGGAATGTTCGGAATAGATTCATCTTATGTGGATCAGGTTCTTGGAGAAGATGATGAAGTTGAACCATGTGTTCCCGATCCGTTTTATCCAACAAGTAATAGTAATCACATTGTAATACTGGAGGGAGGAAACTAAAATGACAAAAAGAACTGTGTTTACGCCGATCAGTCCGAATGAGGTGAAATTTACCTATAAGGATAAGAAATTCATACTTTCAGAAGGAAAAGTTGGGGTTTTTGGTCAGGGACGATGTGTTAGACTCTATGAACTCGATGTAGTTAAAAAGACATTCGTTAAATGTATCGCATGGACAAAAACAGATAACTATGATCGTGGTGGTGGTAAAGAGTGTGTACTACGGGGTCTTGTAACCCCGATTGAATGTCAGTTGCCTGCATTGAACTATGTCAAATCCCTTTTGGATTAAAATAACTGAGAAAATATTTGGATATCTCATAAAAAGGTTTTATCTTTACATCCTAATACAGAAAGAAAATGAAACTCACAAAACAAAGAGCGTTCGCAGTTCGGAAGGTGATTAATAAACACCGACTCATTATGGATCGGGTCAAAGAACTGAATAAGAAAGGTTATGAACTGAAACTTTGTTCCTTAATGAAAGGAAGAACTCCTGTTGGAAAAATCCACGAGTATAAACATTCCTGCAGATTGCAGGTTGGATCACCTAAAGGATATATTAAATACGGATGGGTGGTTATGTTCGATTCCCTTCCATATGAAAAGATCAAAGAATTAAATGACCTTTATTTTTACGGGGAGACAGTATAATGAATAAAGAAGAATATATAGAAAAACTTAAAGAACTCGAAAAAGAGTTTGATGAGAAGAAAACCGCACTTATTATCAAGTGTGGATTGTCTCAGAGGAAATTTAATGACGGTGATATAATCCGTAACAATGTTGGCACAACTATCAAAGTTGATAAGGTTAGGGTATATATGGGATTAGAAAATTATCCGATGCCCCTGTACCATGGAGTGGAGTTAACGAAATCTCTTGTACCAATGAAGAATGGAAACAGGGGATCAATATACGGTAATGATGATGTGGTTTTAATTAAAGAATATAAAAACGGACTACAATGAGAATAGGAAAACTTGAAATTATATATCACCGATCCGAAGCGGAAACTTATGTGGGTGATTTTAAAAAGGACTGTGGGATTTGGTATTACTTACCCATCAGATGGTCAGTAATACATTATCTTCGACTCGGAAAGAAATTGTGGGCGGTGAAGCTCTACAAATACAGAACTGGTGAGGGTCTGAGAGAATCCAAACAATGGGTTGACAAGCTTCAGGATAAAAAAAGAATCTTCATATAATATAACTAAGATGAAACAATATTTTACATTCAAAAAAATACTCGGAGTTATTCTTGCTTTACTCCTTTTTCCAACGATAGTGTGGTTGATAGATGATCCGTCGATAAATTTTTGGGGCGGGTTTATTGTTGATGGACTCTTAATTGTGGCGGTATTGATTATATGGACTATTTTGTGGTTATTTGGTATAACAAACGAATAATAAAAATGAAAAAACTGATTATCATAATGTTTTTTTTCATTATCTATACCCGAATAGATGCCCAACGATGGAAAGATGAAAACAGAGGATTATACCCACAATCTATCCAACTCAATGTGAATGTTCGTAACACAGCATTAGGAATAAGATATGGTTATTTATTTCAGAAACCCGTTTTATCTATGCCCATAGGGGTATATGGTACTTTTAGTAATACTATTCATCCTAATCCCAAGTATGTAAACTATGCTTGGGAACGAAAGTATTCATTAGGGTTTAGTATTACATCATCTAATGCTTTTAAGAGTGGTGGTACTCATTTTATGGGAACTATGGCTCTTGTATATAATAGTCATCCTACAGCTAACCAAGATTTAGATAACTTCGTAGGCGAATATACAGGTGGGTATTATACTACAACTGATTTTGGATTGGATATTGGAATAATGATGCAAAAGAGGCATTTTGTCGGTCATATAAAAGCGGATATGATGAATTGGATGAAATATATAGAATTTGGGGCAGGATTTAGTTTTTACCGATTAAGAAAATGATGAACAGACAAGAAATAGATATGAAACTTATTAGTAAAGCTATCAAAGGTGAACAGCAGGCTTTTGATTCATTATATAGATATTATTACAAATCAATATATCGTTATATCTGTTTAATAGTCCCCAATCCTTCGGATGCTGAAGATTTAACAATGATAACACTTGAAAAGGCATTTCTTCAACTTGACAAATATGTTGAGGTTGCAAAATTTCAGACATGGTTATTTAAAATAGCAAAGTACACATCATTTGATTTTCTGGAATCTGTAAAAATAAGAAATGAAATAAGAAATACTAATCCTTTAGAAGACGGTTTTTATATCACAAGAGAAATTGATAATCCTGAACAGATTTTGATCAATAAACAAAACAGTGAGATATTAAATGAAGATGTCAGTAAACTACAGGATAAATATCGAAAAGTAATCGAGTTAAAATATTATGATGATTTATCTATTGAAGAAATTTCTCTTAAATTAGGTCTCAAATATAATATGATATCTCAGCATATTTTTAGAGCAAAAAATATGTTAAGTAAAATGTTAATAGGAAAACTCACATTATGAAATTAAATAAAAATGCCAAGAACGAATAAAATAACAGCCCGTGTAGTACCTGAAAACAAGGGTGCCTACCAAGATTTTCTGAATCTCGATGAGAGGACAAAATCAAAGGTTTCTGATTTGCTGAGATCGGTGAAACTACATTATGAAATGATGGCGTTCACTCATAAGGAAGATATTGATTATATGTCGTGTCTCGAAGAAATAATTATACAAATTCGTTGTAAAGAGGTTATTTTAGAAGAATTAAGACTATCTTTGAATCTTAATAAGAAAAAGGACATGTTTTACATCTACGCCCGTACGCTCTTTTATAGAAGGAATAAACAAATCAATGATATAAGGGTCTGTATTGGAACACAAGACCAATATGGAACTGATTTGGCTGGACTTTTGGACGATGAAGAGTTCAAACATATATGTTGTATAAAACTTACTGAAGCAATGGATAAAGAAATAAACGCAAATATTAATAACTTAAAACTTGTAGAAAAAGATGAATAGACAAATTAAAATGGTTGAACTTTGTTCGGGTGTTGGGTGCGCGTTGATTGCCGCAAATTACGCTGGTATTACAAACATCACATCTTTCTTTTCGGAGATTGACCGTAAAGCAATTAAAGTATATCTAAAAAATCATCCTTATGGTATTCCACTCGGAAGGGTTGAGAATGTTACGGGATCATCTTTAGGGTATGTTGATGTGGTGACAATATCATCACCATGTCAGGATCTTTCGGGAGCAGGAAAGAAAAACGGATTACGTACTACTTGTGGTATTCCTGTCCGCACATTTGAAAGGTATATGAAACTTAAAGAAATGGGATATAAATTTAGGCCATCATGCGTTTTTTGGGAATGTATAAGAGTGGTGAGGGAATTACGGGTAATTAATCCTAATCTCTTATTTCTCTTTGAGAATGTTGTGAGTCCTGAATGGGAACCAATTATGACTGAAGCTATTGGGGTTGATCCATATAGACACAATAGTTCAGAACTTACTGCTCAAAACAGAGACAGAGATTATTGGTCAAACATTCCCCGAACTAATGTCGAAGATAGAAAAGTTTTATCGGTAAATGCTGGAGATGTTATAGAGGGAGCGGTTTCTGGCGGAGGTTACCGTGGAGTTTTAAAGCCCAATTCATACTTATATCCTAAAGGACAAAAGTATGATCAAAAATTTACAGCAAGAAAAGATCGTAGATACAATAAGGATTATAAGTTTAATTGTATTACCGCAACCACTCCCCCATTGAAAAACCCCGAAAGAAGACCTGGAACTTGCTTTTATGTTGACACATCAGATAATAGGTTCGAACTCACAATAACTCAACTGGAGAAGATACAAACATATCCAGAAGGATATACAGATGTTGAGGGATTATCTGATAGAGACAGACAGAAATTAGTTGGGAATGGGTGGACTCCATATGTGATCTCCGAGATTTATTTTAAAAACATTCTACTCGCCTTAGAAGAAATTGAAAAAGAATTAACTTTAAATACTTTTTAAAATGAACGAAAACGATGTATTACTTAGAGTATTTGAAGCTCATCCCGTTGGGATCATCTTAGCTATTGGATTCTGCATACTTGTATGGTTTATAGGTGTCAGTATCTTAATGAACGGCTGGCCTAAACTCAGGAAATGATGGATATCATTCGATGTGAACGATGTGGGGAGGTTCTCAATCCTAAGAGGGTTGTTTGGCTCGAACTATCTAATACGGATGGTAGGTATTACAAGAAAATACCTGAGAACCATGTGTCTCAAGGAGCCTTCACTTTTGGAAGATCATGTTCGGTTAATGAATTAAAAGAAACCAGAAATAAACGAATAATTTAAAATATGAAATTTGCGATTTATTTTAAAAACTCAACTCAAATATCTCCCGATGATTGGAGCGTATTTAATGAGATGAAACTCTTTGATGAGAATACTACTCTAAAAGAAGTTAGGGAATGGGCAGTATCAAAAAATAAAACTACCCCGATGCCTCAATTAAGTGTAAACGAACTTGAATCCGAACTCCCGCTTGATAGGAAAGATGCCTCTATAGAAAAATACTTAACTATATAGATAACACAAATGAAAACAAATAAATTAGAAAAATTAAGGGCATGTCAAGATGCTGTTGAATGGGTAAAAACGCAAAAATCCCCGAAAGATGCTTGGATGAATTGTGAAAGGGTAGATTGGATGTTATGGTTGGCCAAAATGCTAAATGTTGATAATAGGAAATTAACATTAGCTAAAGCTACTTGCGCCGAACAGGTAAAACATCTGATGAATGATCAGAGATCTTTGGATGCCCTTGAGGCTTGCTTCAGATATGCAAAGGGGGAAATAACAAGGGAAGAATTGAATGTGGCCGCCTCCGCCGCCTCCGCCGTCTACGCCTCCTCCGCCTCCGCCGACGCCGCCTACGCCTCCGCCGCCGCCGCCTCCGCCGCCTCCGCCGCCTACGCCGCCTACGCCGCCGCCGCCGCCTCCTCCGCCTCCTACGCCGCCGCCGCCTCCGCCGTCTACGCCTCCTCCGCCTCCGCCTACGCCGCCGACGCCGCCTACGCCTCCGCCGCCGCCGCCGCCGCCGCCTCCGCCGCCTACGCCGCCTACGCCGCCTACGCCGCCGCCGCCGCCTCCTCCGCCTCCTACGCCGCCGCCGCCTCCTCCGCCTCCTACGCCGCCGCCAACGCCAAAATGGATTCATTAAAGAAATCTGCGGACATTTGTAGAGAAATTCTAACAAAAGAAGTATTATTGAAGTATAAACAATTAAAAACTATATGATGAATAACTGTAGAACCCCTTTACAATTGAAATGGGACGTTGATACCAATCAGTATAAGGTGAGTAAGCCCGAAGACCAAAGTGGCCTGTATGTATCTAAAAAGGTTGCGGATGACCTTTTAATAGCTCTTGGTGAACTGAGAGCTCGATGTATGATAGATGATCCGGAATTCAATATCCCTTCGGTAAATGAAGCAATTGATAACGCAATTAAATTCGAATAATTATGCCAAGTACTATTAATGGATCAACAGAAGAGTCACTGCAGAATGTAGTATCCGCCGTGGCGAAAGTATTGAATGATGAGGATGTGAAACACTTTGGATTAGAAGCTGAGGTATTAGGAACGGCTCTCCTTTTTTTAAAGGAGAACCCTGATGCAAACATCGCAACGGCGTTGGCCGCGGGATATATGGAATGGGATCTTTAAATTTAAAAATGAAAACAAAAGGACTAAAGAATATTACTTCGCCTTTTAAAGTTGGGGATCGAGTAATTGTTTTTGATGGAGATGAATGGTTTAAAACAGGAGATATGGGAAATAATGAATGTTTTTTTAAACCGGCAATTATCACTAAAGTTAGAAAAGCAAGAGAACATCCAAATGAATGGCTTGCGGATGTGACTTTTGACTACGGATACCAAAGTAAAGGACATTTTCAATCAATGATTAAAGCAGTATGACAATGAAAAAATTACCGTTGTATTTAAGAATCGGAATGGCTGTGCTTGGTCAAAAACCAAATTTGCAACCGAATTTCGACGAGGTTCCCGTGGATCCAGAAGTCAATCCGCAGAAAACAACTCCTTGGGGATCGGGTGATCCAACAACTCAATCCGCACAAAAGATCTGGACATCTATTAAGGATAGTAAACCCACTTATTATAAACCCATATCAATAAGGGTAGGAAATAAGGTCATAGATAACCTCTGGGCTCGTGTAAGCGACGGAGACCATGATTACTATGTCAATAACGATGATAACCGTGTAATAGATGAAATAACCCACTGGAGCGATCTTACTGTTTCCCCTAAGAATGTTGATCCCGCGATTAAACTTAAACTCCTCATTCATCTCATTGAGGAGAACTACTTACCATTGGATCAAGTCTTAGGATTCAATAAAGAACGATCCGAAGGATATAATATGGGAATTGGGACTGCTGTAAATGTACTCGAAAGGGAAATTCAACGGCTGACTAAGGATAATCAAACAACAAAATCTGCATAAAATAAATGTTGAAATATATTTGGAAATCTCAAAATAATTCTGTATATTTGTGTGTAAACTTAAAAGTCAAACGACATGTCTAAAACTAAGAAGCGTCGTACCACGCTAAAGGTACTTGCAGAGGTCCCAAAAGACCCCAATCAGAGGGCAATCAAAAGACTGTTCCCAACAAGGAAGTCTCTTCGTAAATCACTAGCCCCTTCGTATTACCCCGTAGACCATCATATTTATTACGACGGGCATTCATTCAGGGTTAGAGTAAGAACCGAAGGTATGACATTATCATGGAATACTCCGGACAAAGTCAAAGCCCTCAAATACCGGGACTACCAGTTACTGGCTAGGAGTAAGCGAAAGCGTACGGTGTAATACCAATCTCCTGATTCTCCCTCAAAAGAGACAGTTCCGTGTATGACCCCCGTTCCTATCCTCGTTTACGAGAGCCAAGGTCGGGGGTCCTTTTTTTCCCTCACATCCGAAACCCTCGACAGGTTTGTATGACCCCAGAACATCTGGGGTCTTTTTATGTTTGTATGAATTGTCTGCGGATTGACTTTAGGTACTGCAGATTGACTTGTGTATGACTAAGTGTTATAGTTTTGTATTTGGAAGTACACACTCAGGTGTATGATGTGGATGTATTTTACCAAATCTATCTTGATATATTACCTTTCCAAAACCCGAATCCCACCATTTTTCAGATTTACATCTTTCACATTTATAATGTTTAAGCTTTCTACTATCTGTTTTATTCCATTTATGCTTAATAGTGTGATCTTCTCCAAGTTCATACTGATCGTTCTCAGGTCTTGCTCCAGGCTCAGCGTGATAATAATCATTAAGGTCATCTTCTTTTATAATGTCTAATAGTTTCATATCATTAAAGATTTTATTCTTTCTACTTCTTCATTGAGAGGTTTATCTTTACAGTCCTTATACATATCTTTAGTTGTCGGGATGATTTCGGGGTTTTTAAGATCCTTTGGAGACACTAACTTATAATCGGTATGCTCATGATTGAGTTTGATACCATCAATGGATTTTATTTGTTTGGTGAATAGATGTATTTGGTTATTGTCAAATTCATATGTTTTAATAAACTTGGGATTATAGATGGTGAGATTTGTTTCTTCTTTAGTTTCTCGGATTGCCCCATCTTTATTGGACTCGTCCTTTTTCACATGACCCCCAGGCAAGCCATACATCTCAGAATATTTATCTTTATCCTTCTTTTCTCTTTTACACATTAAGATTTTACCGTCGACTATAAGTAATGCTAGCGATATATCTGCCATGTATATAAATATGTTGAAAGATTAAATAAAAAAAGGGGTTTATACCCCTTTATTAAAAATCTTGTTACACTCCAACTCCTGATAGAATTTTATCGGGATTAGATAGTTTTCGTTGGTCATGTAAACTCATATTACATTGACCACAAATCCAACCTTTGAATTTTGAAGATTTTGAATCATGGTGTCGATGCCATTTACCTGTCCATTCTCTGTTACAAGACGGACAAACATCACCCGATTTGGGTTTTTCACCGATCTTTCCAGCTTTTATTTCTTGAGACATAGTGCGATGTCTTAATTTATTCATCTCATTCCTACATTCATCACAGATAGCGTTGGTTCTTAAAAGATACCCATCACTATCGATTCGTGATAGATAATACTGATAATGTTCGCTGGATTTCATTTTACCACATCTGCTGCATTTGTGATTTTTTTCTGTCATCACAGTTGGTTTTCCAAAGGTGAGAGCGAGACCGATTTGAGCATCAGGATTGTACTCTAGGTATTCCATAATTTTTTTGTTAGATTCGGAATTAAGGATACCTGTGTTAGAAAGATTACATCTGTTGTTTATCTCTCTTAGTAGATCTAAAATTGAACAATTTTTAATCTTCATAATAATAATTTAGTTAATAATATTTAAAATATAAACAAAAAAAACAACATAAAAAAATAATAATTAAAGATTTATTAAATTTGTTTCACTATTTTTAATTCTATTCTTAGCTATATCAATATATTCTTCTGAAACGTCAAATCCAAGATATTTTCTATTAAGAATAGATGCGGCAACACAACTTGAACCACTACCAACCATAGGATCAAAAACTATACCATCAGGGGGACAAAAACATTGAATGAAGTCATAAGGTATTTTATCGGGGAAAGTAGCTGGATGCTGTCTTTTAATTCTATTTTTATCTCCGCCATTTGAATAGTCCCATATGGTGCCTCGACATTTCAGGTCATTTATAAGGATTTTATTCGATTTAACGGTGTTTCCGTCCTTTTTCCTTGTTGCACCCCCAGTCATTAGTTTACCCGCGTGTTTTGAGGGTAATTTAAGGGATTCTTTATTAAAATATTGGGGTCTTTCACCTTTAAGAAAGATTGGCATATATTCATGATCAACCCTAAATCTTTTATTCCACCAACCACCTTCACTTCCATTCTTTTTATATATTACTGTTTCGAATAGTTTAAACCCCACCTTATCACACCAATCAATTATGGTTTTAAACGAAGTTAAACTTTTTCCAAAGTTTTTAGTTTGGTCTTGAATAACCATAACGACGATTCCTCCTTCTTTTGTTATTCTAAATAACTGTTCACCAATTTCATGTAGATCAATTTTATAACCTTTATAATCTCTAAGATCGTCATATGGAGGGGAAGTGATTGTTAAATCAATTGAATTATTGGGAATGTTTTTCATGCCTTCGACACATTCAGTCGAATAAATGTCATTGAGTTCATATGTCATATGTGAGTAATTTACTAAAATATACGAAATAGATTTTAGAATTCCAAATTTATTGTGTATATTTATACTAACACTATCGTTCTTTGACATATAGGAGAAAAATTAAAATGACAATAGATTTACAATCGTTTATTTTAGGCATGGGTTTGGTATTGGTGATTGCGTTAGTAATCGTTAGTATCGTGGCTATGGTTAAGGTAATGAGATTAGAAAAAAATGGTAATAACCTCAGTCTTGGATTTCAACAACAAATCGATGAATTACATAAAGATGTTGAGGTAAAAGTTGGAAATCTTTATAAAGATATAGATTCCCGATTTGATAAGTTTTATAACAAGGTGAAGTCTTCATCTCCAGAAGAGCGTGAGGAATGGAAGAATAGAGTCCTTGAAATAATGAGAAAAGAAGGAGTAAAAAACCTTGAAGCAATAAAAAATAAAGAATAAAAATCGTTTAAGTACGGTAGTGTTAAAAGGAAAAGGGGAATTACTTCCCCTTCTTTTTATTCCTGCGGTAGTTCCACGGGAACTTGGATCTTATATCGATTGATTAATCCATCGATACTAATATGCCATTGATTTAATGGATGGTTCTCTTCCGGATATTTGTTTTCAATCTGCGAGAAACTCTTACCCCTAGCTTTACCGTAGGCGGCGTACATAAGTCTAAGCTTCTGTCTGTTTGCCTGGTGTTTCCATTGAGCTTCTTTGGGAGTTATAACTCTTTCCTTAAAGATAGTTTTATCAGATTTTCTCTGTCTTTTATAGAACCTCTGTTCTTCTACCATTTTCTTGATATCGGCTTTCATAGCTCTAACATCGATTTTTTCTATTGTTTCCATAATAATATTTTATTTAATTTGTTTATTTTTATTTTGTTGCAGTTATTTTATTTGCTGTCGACAAATCCTGAGTTTTGCGTATTATTATGGAGGTCTTGTACGCATCTATGTGTCTTTCATAATAACGCTAGTTTTAAATGTTGTGTTATTTTCATCATCTCAGGAGTACCATAATAGGCAATAGAAGTTAATTGGTTATCCATATCGGGTTCGTGGAACTTAACGACATTGGCACCAAACCATTCTAACTTAGTATGAATTTCCTTGAGGTGTTGTTCGTCGTTGGCTGATAAGCTGACGACATATTGACTGTTAGTCATCCAATCATTGAAGAGATTGGGATGTTTGTGAGCGAATTCCGTGGCGGAATGAATGCTCTGAGAGAGTTGGTCCCCTGCGGGGATGTCCTTTCGGACTACTGTTACTAATTTAACCTACTTCATTTTGTCAATTTTTAGTTTACTTGATTTCTATATCAATAAATATTACAATACAAATATAAATACAATTTTTGGATTTGCCAAGGAATTATTGATTTATTTTTCATCTTTAAATAAATCAGGATGTGCGGCTTTAATTACATCAAAAACAAATTGGTCAGCAAACATTTGTCCATGAGGATGAATTGCAATATCTTCCGCCAGACTTTCATGACCTAAGAAAGTTTTAATTCCTTCAATTTCGATATCTACTCCAAGATATCCTGCTGCCGCGAATTCACTTGGCGGCAGTCTATACATTTCTTTCGAAAGTAATTCGACACGAGTGCCGCCAAAACAACTTCTTAATCGTTCTATTGCTCCGTGGATGATTGGAGTTATTTCTCTATTTGTTTCCATCTTCTTTTTTAAATTTATCAGCAACTTTTTGCACATAACTTTCGATATCATCATCATCAGCGATCTCATCGACTTTTATGTGATATGTTTTACTGTATTTATACCACTCAGGATCATCACGGAATTTCTGTACAATGAGAGTGTGCAACCTTACTGGGTTTAACTCCATATTGATAGGAATTAACTTCCATAGATCATCACATCGTTGTCTCACGTCCCTGAAAGTGAGTTCATCCTGAGATATCTCTTTGAATAAAAGTTGTTCTTCAATGTTATATTTGTCCAGCGTAGTCTCTACCCTATACTCCGATATTTGCCAAAGTTCTTGAATACTATTCATTCCCAAAATATCATATACCAGGTTGAGATAATTTCTCCTACGGGTTGCGTATTCGCCTATTTTTAATTTACCCTGGCGTTGCTGTTTATAGAGTTTACGATATCTATTCCATATAACACGAATTACATACTTATCACTCTTGGTTAAATTCCAACGAGCTTCAGAGTATACGGTTTCAAGTTTCGGATCCTTTTTCATTTTAGTGGCTTATACCAAATATTTGGCTTTAGTTCCTTAGCATCAAAGGGCATATTGTTTTCAGCGTGGAACCATTGTAGGTGAACATGACTATAATAACATTTGCCTTTGTCAGTAGTCACCGTTTGTAATTCTAACGGTAATTCTTTTCGTACATTAATTGGAGAAAGGGGCTTCATATTTATAATTTTTTAATTTGATCTTTAATCCAGTTTCTTCTTGGACCCCAAGCTTCGATTCTCCAATAGTAGGAATCTATCTTACATGATGGACGATAATGTTGATCACCAGGTTTAGGTCTGTTCTTTTTTATGTATCTCCTTATGATGTTATATTCTACGAGGCTAATTCTCCCACCAGTAGGATTAGTTCCAACAAGCTTACAAGTGAACCCACATATACCTAATGCGTCACTAATTTTAAACTCTCTATTACCCGCAGATAAAACAATTTGGAATAATTCTTTAATTGGTCTTGCTTTCATTAATCAAAGTATGTTACAAGTTTAGTTTTCTCTTTAGCAAATGAGACGGTATGTGTAAAATCTTTATTGTATATAATTTTAATATACTTACCATTGAGTTTAATCACTCTGAACTCATAATCCTCTGGCTCATAGACGGTCATTCCAATGGTATAATCTTTATCCATTCCCCAATTCATTACTTCATTAAGAACCCACATAGCCCATGAGATATCCTTTTTAACATCCTTCAAGAGCTTTTCTTTAGAAGTTCCACTCCTACTCAAATCACATTTCTTTTCATTAACATT
>Ga0315284_10006615_pt1 | contig 16501 bp, 13 predicted proteins | sample YL17G09_16_MG_FD_203696 | JGI IMG/M metagenome (GOLD analysis project Ga0315284, IMG submission 203696) | Sediment microbial communities from Yellowstone Lake, YNP, Wyoming, USA - YL17G09_16 | ecosystem: Environmental > Aquatic > Freshwater > Lake > Sediment | place: USA: Wyoming | collected...
AGGAAGAGGATCGAGGCGGTGAAGGAGAGTATCCTGCCGAAGATAAAGTGGAGGAGTTGATTTCTCTATCTTCTATTATTTGCGTGGCTGTTAAGGTGGTTTTTTCGCTTCTGTTTTCCTCTGGCTTTTCGGGTTGGGGGGGTTCCCGGCTAAGGGGGTATCGGGTTTCCGGTGATTCGTTGTGTGTAGTTGTAGTTTATAGGGCGAAAAAAAATTCTTAGCTTGCGTGGGGAGCGGATAGAGGGGTTAGACGGGAACAGAGCTTCAACCTTCTATCCGTTGACCAAATCACCTGAACCAAGCTGATGTACTTGGGTCGAGCTATGTTGTGCTGAAAACCGTTTTCACCCGTGACCTCTGGAATAGTGTCGGTCCCGACGGTGTCGAGGAAGGACTGGACCTTCAGATATACGAAGCAGCCATCAAATCTATCCCCGACCAGCTCATCAATGAGAGCACCTACAATAGCCACAATGAAGCGATTAGAGCGGCCCTCAGGATGCTGTTCTAGCGCCATGGCCTGCTCTATCTTTGTCCTGAACCCGTGCTTATTGGCCTCCGGGCTGCCGTACTTGAAGTACTGCCTGAGATTTATGGGGTAGCCCCCGTCCAGGTTGACGTAGTGGCTTGTGACGAGGCGCTGGGCGTGGACGTAGCGCCCCGATGCATGATCCCAGAGTTTCCCCGCCCCGGGCATCCTCCTCCACCTCTTGGGGATGAAGGTGTCGTCGATGGTAACCACGCCGTCACGCTTCCGTGTGGTGGCCCTTTCGGTCTAGAGGAGCTGTAGCCGCATTCTGTTCAGATCCTCATGGTTCTAGTCATAGGTGGTGAGGAACCTGTTCAGAGTGCTCCGGTTCACGGGCTCGACCTGACAGAAGGCTTTCATATAAAGCCCACCTGAAGCAGCTTCTCCGCCGTTTCATGGCTGAATAAAGACCCTTTCAACCAAATAAATCTAAAACGTAGTTTTGCGCCAAACGCTACTTCTTCATAATGTTTTTAAATCCACAACTAGTATAACAAGTATATTAGAAAGAAATCTAGAAGGTTCTTAATTTGAGGTCTCTGACATCTAAAAATATTGTTCGACCAGAAGTAGTCTTTATGGATCGTATTAAAAGATCTTTGGTTATTCAGCTTCTGTTTTCATTTGTTCTTTATAGTTCTATTCTGATTTTCTCCTTTCAAGGTTTTCCAAAGGGATCAGATACACCTGCTTACTATCTTCATTTAAGAATGTTAAAAGAGCAAGGATATAGTTACTTATTATACAGTGGATTTGATAGACCTTTAACAAACGTTTTTCTAGCTATATTGGATTTCCTGCTTTTACCTCTCAATCTAACGCCCCCCTATTTTCTGTTATATGCGCAATTGATCCTAGGCATGACGTACATTTCCTCGATTTTTTTCATAGTATATGTTACAACGAAGAATCAAGAGGCTGCGTTCCTTTCATCTGCCTTAGCCGCTACTTCAGCCCTAACTCTCAAGTTTCAACCAAATATTTCAAACCTGCTAGGTTTATCTCTCGCAACCTTTTCCCTTGGTTTCTTTATGAAATACCAAGCCGAACCACGCAGGAATTTCTTCCTTATGTTCCTTTTGTTTTTCTTCCTTTCCTATCTCTCATATCCCTATATTACATTGATATTTATGGGCACCATTATACTCTCATTAGTTATGGACGTTGGATATTCACTAATCACTAATTACTCGGTAGAAAAGGAGAGAGTAATAAGAAACCTCCGTCTTCTTGCATCAGTATTTGGCTTAGTAACGATTCTCTTTGTGATTTGGTATTTATTGTGGGGCATTGAATTCCTGCAAGTGGTGAGGATTTGGCAGGTCCAAGGATGGTCTATGCCAGTATCTTTTTCACTCAGCTTTTTAGAAGACTGGATATCTCTTGAAACATGGATTCTCAAGATCACTGGTATATTAGGTTTGTTTTTTGTGCATAAGTTTGTTAAATCAAGAAGCATAGCGCCGACTTTTTATACATGGCTAGCCATGCCAATTTTAGCCAATTTGCTATGTTTCGTTAGTGATCTCACAAACCGATTCTTTCAATACATCACGTTTGCGGTTCCATCTGCTTTTCTGGTTATCAGCGTTTACAAATTCGTTCGTACACGTGAAAGCCAGATATTTGGTCATAGAGTTAAAACGGCCAACAAATTTATTGCTCCAATGTTTGTCATACTTCTCTTGGCGGGGAATTACTATGAGGCTTCCTGCTGGCAGCAATCTAATATGGGTCCCTGGATCACGAATCAGAACTACGAAGTGTTGTTGAATGCTAAAGAGCATATTAAAGATAACTCTGTGGTTCTAGTCTATCCTGTGAGGGACAGGGGTCGTTGGGCAGAAGCTATGCTTGCTTCAATCGAAAGGAACATTCAGATATATTATGGAGAAATTGGAAGTCTCGTAAGATCCGATGTACCGCTAACTACGAGTGATCTATACCTACTTAAGCTTCCTGAGGAAAACTATACCATCGTATTGCTTGAGGGATTCTATCCGATTACAGGTACCATTAAGGAAGTCTTTAGCAAAGTGGACGAAGATTTCTTCTACTTGAATGTGGATAGTAGTTTGCGTACTGCCCTTTTAAAATTGGAAGACTACAAGATTGCCATTATGGGCTTTCAAGCGGATCCGGTTATAAAAGTCATCAGAGAACTGGGATTTTCTTATGACTATCTCGGCGACGCTAGAGCTCATCTTCCTGACACAGACAAGCTGAGTCAATATGACCTACTGATACTGCCTAGATGGTGGGCTTCTTCATCAGAAGACACGTCAAAACTTGCTGTCTTTAACCAAAAGAAGCCGATCATAGCCCTTTCCGATACAGGGTATCATATGTCAAAGTATAATAAGACTTTTTTTAGAGAAGCCTTCGGGGGAAGCTGTTTAGATGCCTTTAAGAGCCAATATGGTCATATCGTATATTTTGATAACACTACCTCCTTCACATCTCATTTGATGGCATCCTATGCTAGCGAGTTGTCAGGTGCTTGCCCCATTGGAAATTTGACAACATCTAAGGGATTGGCTAGGATAGTCAGCAACGAGGAACTGTATGCATTAGTTACAAACGAAAATAAGCATATAAGAAACGCTTATTATGGAATAATGATTGCAGACATGGATCGTAGTGAGATCTTACTATTTAAACGGCTAATCCTCTGGTCTCTTGGGCTACTATAAAAAATATATCAGTGAACGGTGAATTATGGCATTTGTGTGGGCACTCTTGGGAAATAGAAAACAATAGGGAATGGAATGAATTGGAAGAAATCTTTTATTATATCTCAAACAGAGAGAATGTTGCCTACTTAGAAAAGGGCGAATCGTGAAATTGGTTAGCAAAAGGTATGCCTGAATGAAGCGGTTGGAACTTAGTTCGGAGGGTTTAAGTGATACTCACAAACGCGTGGAGGAGCCACGGGGGCGACGAAAGCGACTGTCGAGGACCAGAAGCCGCGCTAGGAGACGAGACTCTGAAGAAGATCGAGGTCTGTCACGACGAGAGAGAGGTGGAACCCGCCATCAAAACAATAAAAAGAAGAAAATCAAAAACCTCTCTATTTTGGTTTATCATTATGCCTTATTGGTGACCAAAAAATGAATGTTAAGACCATCTTAAACCTATCGAAAAATTCTTCACTTCGTCTATTACTATTGTCATTCGCGTTATTTAGTAGTATTTTGATTTTGAACTTCAATGGTTTTCCTAAGGGTTCAGATTCGCCTGCCTATTACTTTCATTTAAGAATGTTTAAAGAGGAAGGTTATACATATTTGCTATACAAGGGATGGGATAGACCTTTTACAACTATTTTTTTGGCTTTTTTGGATTTTCTAATTAAACCTATTAACTTATCTCCTCCCTATTTCCTTTTTTGTACACAACTAATCCTTGGTATGATATATATAGCTTCAATTTTTTTTGCAGTATTTACTGCGACGAATAATAAATTTATCGCTGGTTTATCATCGATACTAGTTGCAACTTCAGCAAATACTTTACGAATGCAACCCCTGATGTCGAATCTTCTCAGTTTAAGTTTCGCAACATTTTCTATGGGTTTCTTTATAAAATTCCTAATTAAAAGAGATAGAAATTCTTTATTATTGACTCTTTTTTTTACAGTTCTAAGCTTCTTTTCTCATCCATGGCAGATAATGTTTACCTTCGCTATATTTATATCCTCACTGTTTTTAGATATGCTGATAGAAAGACGAAAAGAAATCATAAAAAAGAACCTCCCTTTTTCGATCATATTATGCCATTTTTTAATCTTATTTCTTTTAATTTGGTTTATTTTGTATACTCCATCCTTCAATGATCTATTAAATAGACTTGGATTAGGATCAGCTGCAGAGATATCAAGCCAACAATTAACATTAAATAACTTCTTCTTTTTAGATTTTGATTCATGGATATCTTATGAAACATGGATTTTAAAAATCACCGGCATACTAGGATTAATCTTCGTTAGAAGGTATATTGGAGAAAAAGATGTAGCAATTACGCTCTATCTATGGATGATCCTACCAATCTTAATTAGTATAATGCCTTTATTTAATGAAATTTCTTCCCGATTCTTTTTGGTAATTCCTTTCGCGGTTTCTTCCTCTTTCTTCATTTATAAGATATACGACGTTACAAAAAATTACGCAATAAAAATACATCTTTTTAGCCATGATGCCACAATAAGGAAAGGTTTCATGTCGTTCTTGATAGTTTTATTTATTTTAGCAGGAAATTATTATCAGGCTTTTTCTTATAATGCTTCGAGTATGGGGCCATTCTATACAAGCCAAGATTATGAAACGATATTGAAGGCTAGGAAATATGCTGAAACAAATTGTGTCGTTCCTATTTATCCTATAAAGGATAAGGGTGTTTTAGCGGAATCTATCCTTGCATCAATCTCAAGAAACGTCTTCATATACTATGGGAAGATTGACAGTCTTATTCGAAATGAAGAATCCCTTATTCGCCCACAACAATTCATCATTAAGCCTCCAAGTGAAAACTACACGATTGTTTTAATGAAGAATTTTTATCCAATTGGGGATGCCATTAAAGAGATTTTCAATAAGAATGAAGACGAGAGTATTTTCTATTACAATTTGCGTAGTAATCAAAACAATACTGCTCTTGCAAATCTCGAGAATATCAAGATCGCCATTATAGGCTGGGAAGCTGATTTAGCCATAAAAATAATTGGAAAGCTAGGATTCTCATATGGCTATTTTGGTAATGCAGATGCTTCCCTTCCGGACCTTAACAAGATGGAAGAATATGACCTGTTGATACTCTTAAATTGGCGTGTTCCTTCTCAAGATGATGTATCTAAACTTATCCTTTATAACAAAAAAAGGCCTATCATTGCCCTTTCTACCAGTGGATATAGCATATCAAAGTATAATGGAACCTTTTTTGAAGAAGCTTTTGGTGCAAAGGGGATTTATGAATACAATAACACATACAAAGAGATCTCATATTTTGATAACAGCACTTCTTTTACGTCACATCTGAAGGTTCTTTATACCAAACAGTTATCTGGTGCCTCAGCCTTAATCAATTTAACAACATCAAAAAGATTGGCTCGAATAGGTAACAACGATGATTTGTGCGTGCTGGCCGTAAACAAACATAAATCTGTGAGAAACGCTTTTTTTGGAATAAAGATAGCAGACATGAATCCTAACGAGTTAATATTATTCGAGAGGCTTATCCTATGGAGTCTTAATCTTCTACCCTAAGTATACAGAGTCTGCCTCATAAAGTAGTTTCAATAGCGACGGTAGGGTTTGGCTCAAAATCCATGTCTTCCTTTAATTGCCCAGATGAGGTTGTAGCCGGTGATTTTTGACCAAATCTCCGCTCTTATGGTTTGGATTGCTCTGTTTCTGACGAGGTCTCCGACCATGCTTTTTAGGGGAGCGCCAAGGGGCTCTTAATCGTTGACGCAGCCTATAGAAGTGGTTGAAGTAGCCCGAGTGCCTCTTGAATAGTTACACCATGTTCCTCCAAGGCCAGCAGCCCTTAGCGTTCTCTCAGCTATTCTTCTTCGGCCTGAAGTATGGTGTGCCCCTCCACTGATCCCTGTGGGGTTGTTGAATCCACATGGCGACCACTTCTTCCCCTGACCCCCGTCTCTTATCTCTGAGCCTTCACGGTCTTTCTTTAAGCGATTTGCACCTCAGGTCTACGGCGTGCGTCGTTTCCTACTTGGGTCGCCAAGCCGACGCCTGTATACCCTTGCTGCAGTATAAGTAGCTGAAGAACGTCGATCTACAGGCTTGGAGGGTCTTATTGGGTCGGGTCGACGGTCGGCTGTCCCCCTGTCAATCGTTTTATAGCGTCGGCGGCTAGTTCTCTGGTGGTTTGTCATCTCTGCGGGTTGTGGCGGCAAGGTGGGGGTTCCCCGTGATCATGGTCCTCCAAGGGTTCCTAGGGATTCTTGGTCTGCTCGACGCCTTCGAAATCGTCTTCTTCCCCACGGTTCACAGGGCGACGACGATGAGGCACTTCGAGCTCGGCTTCAGCCTCGTCGTGCCTCTGGCGCTACTGCTCGTTGCCTGGGCGGGCTGGATATTGTGGAGGTCGAGAGGGCTGCTCGCCTTCTATCCCCTCGTCGGCTTCGCCGTGTACCCCTTCGCGGGGCTCGAAGCAGCCGTCTCCGTAGCTTCTCTGTTCTGTGTCGCCGTCGGGCTCTATGCTTCGAGGATGTTCGAGGGCTTCTTAAAGTCGCTTCTGCTCGTGGTCTCGGCCTTCGAGGGTCTGGCCCTTCTGCACTGGCTCGTTTTGGCTCCTTTAGGAATCAGCAGTCCCTTGACCGGGTTAGCTTCTCTTGAGTTGGACCTGTTCTATGTCGCCTCATATCTGGCTCCGCTTCTCGTGCTTCCGCTGATGTTCATGTGGCTGCTTAAGTTGATAGTGGGCTGGGGGTGGGAGATCAAATTCGACGGTGGTGAATCGGTTTTTCCGAAAAAGAAGCTAGATAAGGTATGGATTTATCTATCCCTAACGGTATTGCTAAGCGTCTTCGCTGTTGTTTACCCCTATTTTCCCAACATGAATCCCCGTGGGTTGGATGTCGGCGTCGATATTCGTCACTATGTTGCCGCGGCCGAGATCGTTGAAACCGACGTCACTCAGGCTTTCAACGTCTCAGAAGGTTCACGTCCGCTGATCTACCTCGTCATCTTCGGCGTCCAGAGGTTGACTGGGTTGAGCGTGGAGTCGTCGATAATCTATCTACCAGTCCTCTTGGCCCCTATCCTGATTTTATCCGCCTTTTTCCTGGCGAAGGTCGTGTCCGGTAACGATTATGTCGCCGTCTGGTCCGCCTTCTTCACCGCGACCGGCGTCCAGATCACCGTTGGAATCTACTCCTACTTCCTGACGAATATGCTTGCGCTGTCGCTTGTCTTCCTCTCCTCGGGTCTGCTCCTCCTAGGTCTAAGGAGGAGGAGCTACATTTTCGCGTTGGCGTCTTCGGCCCTCGGCTGCCTCCTCCTCTTCACCCATCCCTGGACCTTCGACCAGCTGCTCAGCTCCGTCCTGCTGTTCACCCTCTACGCGGGCTACGAAGGCTGGAGGAAGCGCAGTTACGAGCAGATCCAGATGCTGATCGTCTATGTCAGCTTGATGGGCCTCTTCGAGTTCTGCAAAAGCTTCGTTTTTCAGGGGATCGGGGGTTTGGGCGCCTCCTTGACGGTCACGGGGAACCTAGCGGGGCTCGGCGGGTTCTGGGCGGCGAGCATATTCGGATTCAGGTACCTCTACGGGGGCTTCATATCGAACGTTCTCCTGATCTCATTGTCCCTGATCGGCGTATGCCTGTTGAAGGGGGGCGTGGTCGCTGAACGTTTCTTCGTGGTTTACTGCGCTGCGAGTTCTCTGGTCTTCTTGGTGGGCGATGATTCGATCAAGGCCCGCCTGCTGCTTAATCTGCCCTTCGCCCTTTTCTCCGGGATCGGCTTGCACTGGCTTCTGAACTCACCTAAATTTATTGGGTACCGGAAATACGTTTTTTCGAGCGTTGTTCTGTCCTCTTTGGTCTACCTTTTCAGGTGCCTGGGAAATCTGATTTAACGTATTAGGCAGCGAGAAGCCTCTCGTCGTCGCCTGTATCCCAGCCATCGACGAGGAGAGGAGCGTAGGTGGGGTTGTGGTCCGGCTCAGGTTTGTGGACTACGCCGAGCTCCGCCTTTCCGAGCCCGGCTACGCGGAGGGGTTGACACGTCCATTACGCTGATAAGGGGCTTCCGACTGCTATAATTCAGCCTCGGGGGATGCTTGGCTGTCTCAGGACTTCTCGGAGTTGGCGAGGGGGTCGGCGAGAGGCAGCATGATACTCCTGGTCGGCCAGATCGGGTCGACCCTGATCTCCTCGCTTGGAGTCATCTTCGTTGCGCGTTTCCTGGGTTCGGTCGACTATGGTGAGGTCGCCATTGTAATGATCCCGGTGAACATCGGGATGCTGTTTCAGGGCATCGGCGTCGACCAGGCCATGACGCGTTTCCTCGCCAAGTACCGAGGGGAGGGGCGGATGAAGGATCTTAAGGTGATCACGACTGTGGGGCTCTCGTTCTGTGTCGCCGTGTCCCTGGTCTCGGCTGCCCTGCTGTGGCTGTCGTCTGGTTGGCTGGCCCGGAACTTCCTGCAGAATGAGAGGCTTGTGCCATTGCTGAACGTCGCGGTCCTCGCCGTCGTGGGCAACACTTTGTTGACGACGATCCAGTCCATACTCGTCGGCTATGAGCGGATGGGCCTCCGCGGCGTCACGACGATATCGTGGTCGGCGGTCAAGAGCTTCCTGGCCCCGTTGCTTGTTTGGCTTGGGTTAGGGCCCTATGGTGCGGTGCTGGGGAACAGCGTGGGGATACTGGTTGTGGGAGTCTTCAGCTTGGTCTTACTCATCGTGTTCGTCGGAGGACAAGATGATGGATCAGGCATAGGATTCCGTGAAGCGTTGAGGGTGCTCCTCGTTTTCGGCCTACCTTTGTATATGGCGAACATCCTCGGCGGGGGGTTGCAGCAGCTGTACAACTTGCTCATGGCGATCTACGTCGATGTCGGCCTGATTGGTAACTATAACGCGGCGGTGAACTTCGGGGTGCTCGTCACGGTCTTCACGGGGCCCATCGCCACCGCCCTCTATCCTCTCTTCTCCAAGATAAGCAGGGAGAATAAGGGGCTCAGGGTCGTCTTCCAGAGTTCGGTGAAGTACACGGCTTTGATCACCCTGCCGGTTGCGAGCGGGTTGATCTTGTTGGCGGATCCGGTCGTGAGGATCGTCTACGGCTCTGATTTCATGTTCACGGCGTTCTACCTGAAGCTGTATTTGGTCGCCTTCCTGTTCAGCGGGCTGGGGAGCCTTTCGGTGAACAGCCTATTCAACGGTGTAGGTGAGACGCGCCAGTCGTTTAACATGAACTTGGTGACGCTCTTGGTCGGGGCGCCCATGGCGTTTCTGTTGATTCCTCGTTTCGGGGTGGTGGGTTTGTTGTTTACGATGGTTGTTGCGCCGAGGGTGGGTCTCCTCTACGGGCTCTGGTGGATAAAGAAGACCTTCGGGTTCAGCGTCGAGACGAGGTCGAGCGTCATGATCTATGCCTCCGCCTTCGCCGCCTACTTGACCGGCTTCGCGGTGATGAGCCTCGTGAGGCTCGGCGGCTGGTTGACCCTGGTCGTGGTGGGCTTGGTCTTCGCGCTAGTGTACCTCCTCATGCTTCTGCTGTCAGGCGCCTTGACGGCCTTCGATCTGAGGGAGTTCGAGGTGCTGAGCCGTGGGCTGGGCCCACTAGCGCCCCTCGGCGCCGCGTTCGTGAAGGCCATGGGGAAGCTGGTGAGGAGACGTGACCCCCAGTCGTCCGAGGCCAAGGCGGCCGCCACGTAGACCTCTCTCCCCGGGCATGGCGGGTTGTCCCGTGGAAGGGGCGTTCACGGGCTCTCACATGGCCTTTTTCTCGGTCAGTCGCTCGGGTTCCTCTGAGGCTACCTCTATACCGATGTTCGGGAAGTTGTTCTCACCATCGGAGACGCGTCGGTGAAGAGCGGGAGACTGAATGTTCTCCCTCTGGGTATCCTAGCTTATCTGGACTTCTCGTCGGAGCCAGGCCTCCATGATGCGAAAGCCTTCCGCTCCGATGCGTTTCTTCATCTGGCTGAAGTGGTCTTCGCATGGTGCCTTGTCACGGTAGCCGCAGATCTGTCTGAGGCTGGGGTCTCTCCTCAGCTGCTTCACCATGTCTTTGTAGGGTATCTGCTCTAGTTGGGGGAGTAGAAGGGCTCGGGGGTCCCATTCGGGGTTGTACTCGACATGCCTCCCCGGGTCATCCGCGTGTAGGTCTTTCCAGAGGGTGGGTTGGATAGGGGTTAAATCTAGGTTCTCGTATAAGATTTTGGGAGAACATGCCTCCTTCAACAACCTTCAAATTGATGCGAGGTGGTTATCCCCATAAGAATAATGAATTTTGAATCAGCCTGCGCTTCATTTCTATTACCATAAATATTATCTGCCATTGCTGATAGCTCCGTTCTTCTTGATTGTCTTGTCTTCGAATATATGGTTGTTTCAGTAAGCAGAAATATCAATTCACTAACCTTCCATTTTGCCTCGTTCTACACGATTGAACAGTGTGTTCTAAATAATAGAGAGGTTTCGTATTAACTCCATTTTTACCCTGAACTAATCAACCAACCATCAAACAAACATCAAACAACACCAAAAAACAATCAACACCCCAACAAACCCACCCCCGAACACCCCACCAACAGCCAAAACACCCTCAAAAACACGCCAAAAACACCAGAATAAACACCCAAACACTCCTACACGCCTCCTCCCCACAGAGACCCAGGGCTACCGCTACGAACAAACGCCAAGCGTCCACAGCTGCAGCAGATCAAAGCAGAAACAACTAAAAACCAACTTCACCCGGACCCGAGGCAGACTCGTCACCAACACGTGACCCACCCAGAACACCCGCTTCAACACCGCGAACACACGCTCCACCGGCCGCCGCTTAGACCCGATACGGTTGTTCCTGAGCCGATCACGGAGACTCAGCGGGTGACCACGAACCCCACGCCTCATCGACGCATCCCAGCCACACGGCTAGACCCCGAAGTAGCCCTTATCACGGTACACAGCCTCACCAGGCTCAGAGAGGTCCACCCTGCTGTCATGCACTGAGGCGGAGGTGACATCAACCGCCCTAATGAGGCCCAGGTCAAGATCCGTCTTCACGTGGAGCTTATAGCCAAACACGGAGCCCTTCGGCCTCTTCGCCCAGTCACCATCCCGGCTCCGACGAGTCAAAGCGTCACCGCCACGGGGCTTGCCGCTGCATTGACCCGGGTCCGCCGTGATGAACGAGGCGTCCTGCGCGACGCCCTTACGCACCTTCAACCCCGCCTCGTCGAGCTGCCGCTGCAGCTCAGCCCAGATCAGCTTATCCTTCCCCGTCGAGGCGAGGCGCTCCCTGAAGCTCCAGACCGTCGAGTAGTCAGGCGGCTGCTCGGGGAAGCCGAGGAAGCTCTGGAAGTCCAGGCGGTTGAGTGCCTGCTTCTCCAGCTCAGGGTCGCTGAGGCCATACCATTGCTGTAGGACGAGGAGCTTCACCATCATGACCTCGTCTGTGTTCGGTCTTCCTCCCCTCGGGGTGTCGTTGGTGTACATGGCCTTGACGATGGGTCTGAAGGCTTCCCAGTCGACGGCTTGTTTGATCTTGGCAAGTCTGTCGCCTTTTCCCTTGACTTTTTCGTAGGCTTGGCGGAAGATGTATGAGGTGAAGCTGTCCATGAGACTGGTTCTATCGGCTTTGATCTATAAGGTTAACCGAGGGGGAGTAAAAACAGAGGTTAATCCGAATTCTCTAGATTAATATTCATAGGAGTTACGCAGTTGGAAATTTTATCTTCTTCTACGCTTTAATGATTCTAGGAAGCCTAGGGATAGGAACATCTCACCGCGTTTCACGAGGGTCTCGTTGTACTTCACCCAGTCTCGCTTATCCTTGTGGTGTCCCCACCTCTTCTCCCTGGTGTTCATTGTCTCAGGTCTTGCTTTATTTTTCTAGTCGTACGGCTCGCACGCGTTTCCCTTTCCAGTTGACGGGGAGGTATATTCTGCTGGAGTTTCCGCTGGGCATGGCCACTTTTTCTACTACTTCGTAGCCCATCATCTCTATTTTCATGGGCTGTTCGGCGGGTTTCTTTCCCATGGGTGTAGCTATTATATAGCTACATATAGATCTTTCGATGGTTCTCGATGAAACTTTCTACGGAATTATGCAACACAGCAATTGAAAAGAAATGTTTTTAAAGACTTTGATACTTTATAATTCAGTTAAAATGAAAAACATACTCTTTCTTTCTGTAAGAGATATTACAACGTATGGAACCATTGGACGACCACATTACTTTATAAAAGAATTATCTTCTAAATATAAAGTTATTATCTTTAATAATCCCCAAATATGGAAAAGAAAGTGGGCTAAAGCAAGTCAAGAATATTTGACCTTTTTTAATAGAGTCGAAATAATAGATGGATATCCAATAAAATTAAAATCACCGATAATCAATTATTTTATAAATTTAATCCCTAATATCATTTTGTTAAATATACTAATACGAAAAAAGAAAATTGATACGGTAATATCTTACTCTGAATTCTTCCTACTTTTTTTCTCTTTTTTCTGGAAGCCTCGAAAGATTAAAGTTATATTTGATCTAGCTGACTACTTACCTAATTTCTTTCGGTACCAGTACTCAAATATATTAACAAAAAACGGAACCAGTATTATAAAAGCTCTTATGGATAATAGTATTAAAAAAAGCAACTTTGTTACAACCTCAAGTTATCTATTAGGACAATATTCAATAAATATAACTGGGAAAAATAAGGTGACAGTTATAACTAATGGATTTTATGGTTCTCCAAAAATAACAAATCTTGATTTAAGATCCAAATTAGGATTCCAAAAAGAGGATATAATATTAGGTTACATGGGAAATCTTCAGAAAAATGTGCAATTAGAGGAGATAATTAAGATACTTCCGAAAATCAGAAAAAAAAATTCTTCGATAAAAATGCTAATAATTGGAGGCGGTAAAAAATATAATTATTTAAATGAACTGGTCGATGAATTAAATTTGAAGGAGATCGTGTACTTTACTGGACGGGTCCCTCGAGCAGAGGTTTCTAACTATATTGCCTGTTTCGATATTGGCCTCATACCCCTTGAAACAAAATGGGCTGAGTATACAAGGCCCAATAAATTATTCGATTACTTAGTTAACCAAAAGCCTGTTATTTCAACTAGTTTTCCCGAATTAATTTACTCGTTTCCAAGTAAAAAATATCCCTATATTCAATATTACAGAGATGAAATGTCTTTAATACTAGCAATAGAAAATATCGTCGAAGATATAAAAGATAATATTATTAAAAATAAAATGAATGAAATGCAAGAAGAGATTTATAGCAAATATAACTGGCAAAAACTTACGACGGAGTTTAGAAATTTAATTGAAAAAACGACGATGTGATTCCGTTCTCATTTTAACTGCGCGCGCTGTGTTATGGATTTTCTCACCATTTCTTGGATCATTCCAAGTATCTTCGCTTGGTTCACCTTCTAGGTTTGGACACTCACAGAATCTGAGAATTTCGAAGACAGTCTCTTTCAAATTGTGAATCAGTTCTTGGGGGAAAAGTATCTGAGTGTGGGTTTCGTTAACCTCGTCTAAAAATTCATTGTCCTTGATTGCTATAAGATGGTAGTAGGATTTTACGATATAACTAAATGCATCGATCTCTGGAATAACTGCCCTTATCACCTTAATCTCAGGCTTCTCAACGACCTTTATCCGTGTCGACGGACCGATGCTTAAGAATGCTGGGCCATACCAAAAGCCCGCGCGAAAGTAATCATGAAGATTTCAGGTAATCATTAAGCAAACTTTACGAAACATAATAAACGACTATCAACCACGTTTACCCAAACCGTTTTCCATTATAGTGGTGGAATGGGATGAGGTAGGAGTTTAAAAGGGCATTGACAACCCGACCAATGAACACCTTCTAAACAGAACAGCTCACAAAACACGCAACACAGCAAACAAAAAAGTATACATATCCCTAAGCTAAATAGCTAAACAGAAAAGTGAGGTTTATGGCAGAACATAAAATGAACATTATGCAAATCGATGTTGAACCTTGGTACTGTGGGCTCGATTCTAGTGAATGGAGTTCTCAAGAAGATAGAGTGGTTCAGAATACTATTCAGGTACTCAATATACTGAAAGAATTTACTGCTGAAGCAACTTTTTTTGTTTTAGGTTATGTCGCAGAAAATCATCCATGTTTAGTTGAAAGAATACAAGAGGAAGGACATGAAATTGCGAGTCATGGATATTACCACGCCCCTCTTACAAAACAATCACCGAGTGAATTTGAAAAGGACCTCGTTCTATCTCTTAATCTTTTAAAAAAGATAAGTGCCACCACAATATTGGGATACCGAGCTCCTTCATTTACCGTCGTTGACAAAACTTCTTGGGCAATAGATATTCTAAAGAAAAATGGTTTAAAATATGATTCCAGCATCTTTCCTGTAAAAACTCATCTATATGGAGTACCTGATGCACCAAAATTTCCTTATCGCATCTCTTCAAAAAACATTAAAATAGACGACCCTGAAGAGAATTTTTTAGAGGTTCCCCTATCGACATATAAGATACCATTGATAGGGAGAAATCTTCCAATAGCTGGAGGATTTTACCTCAGGTTTTTCCCTTACTTCGTTATTAAACATGCAATAAGAAAAATTAATGAGATGGACAAACCTGCTGTTTGTTATCTTCACCCTTGGGAATTAGATCCTAAGCAACCACGCGTAAGCCAACTCTCGTGGTATCACTACCATCGTTTATCTGCCACGAAAGAAAAATTTAAAAAATTGTTAAAGGATTTCAAGTTCACTTCGGTAAAGGAGTATTTTCAACTATGAGTGACATAAAGGTTAAAGCACATTTCGATAAGGTGTCTTATGAATTTGATAATATCTATGACGACAAAGGCAGTCTTTTAAACAGAATCATTAACAGAACACTTAGAAAAGCTATGTATGAACGGCTTCCCTTAACAATACGAGAATGCCATGACCTCCAAAATAAGACCGTATTAGATATTGGATGTGGTTCAGGAAGAGGTAGTTTTCTTCTCGCCAAAGAGGGAGCAAAAGTTACAGGCGTTGATTTTTCTGTAAATATGATAAAATTAGCCAAAAAATACCAAAAGATGCTGAAAATAGGCAAAGTGGAGTTTAAATATTGCGATTTCCTGCGAGATTTCGATGAAAACATAAAATATGACATTTCAATAGCATTAGGGCTTTTTGATTATATCAAAGATCCGATACCGTTCTTAAGTAAAATGAAAAAATTAACGAAGGAGCGAATGATAGCTTCGTACCCTGCAAAGTATACTTTTCGAGCGCCGATCCGAAAAATCTGGTTATTTACAAGACATTGCCCAGTGTATTTCTATACCGAAAAGGATCTTGAAGAAATTTATACCTCTATAGGAGTGCACGAATTTAAAATAATAAGACTTCCTACAAAAGCACGCATAGCGACTAGTTATTTAATAACAGCTAAGTTGCCTTAGAGAGAAGAGAAGTTATCGCCGAAAAGAGATAAAAAGGAAGGCTGATTCGATCTTCTTCCTGACGAGCTAACCACGTACTAATTGTTTAAAGAGAATTGAGACTGCGTGAAAACTCGACTCGCACGGACATGCACAGACCAACCCCGTAACCAAATAACCACCACAAACCCAGGCACTAACACACTGCTGAAAACAACCCCATAAAACCCCTCACACCAACCATACTCAACACCCTCCTCAAATCATACACCAGCATAGTAAACCCGACCTCCCCAGCCACCCTCCCAAGACCCCTCAGAAGCAGGTACCCCTGATTGAAGGCCCGCTTCACCGAGCCGAAAACGTGCTCCACCGTCCCCTTACGGGCATAAAGCACCCAAGGCTCAGCCCTCAGCTTCCCCTCCATCTCCACGAGAAGACCCTCCTCGCCCCACCTGTACAGGACACGCCCCGACCTATTCCGCGTGCACTCCACCATGAAGTGCAGACAAGAGGAACACGCATCCGACCTGTACGCCCTCCTCATCCTCCCGCCCACCTCGACCACGCCACGGAGCACCAGCACGTTACCAGCCGGACACACGTACACATCCCGCCCCTCATCGTAGAGGAACCTGTCGCCGCGGAACCCACTCGTCGGCACGCCAGACCGGGCCCCGCGACCCCTCCCGTAGCCGTCGGGCCTCGGCACGTAAGGCGTGACCCCAGCGTCGAGGCACCTCACCACCTCCGAGGCGTCGAAGAAGCCCTTGTCGGCCACCACCCTGAGGCTCTCGACCCCCAGAGCC
>Ga0315284_10006616_pt1 | contig 16501 bp, 11 predicted proteins | sample YL17G09_16_MG_FD_203696 | JGI IMG/M metagenome (GOLD analysis project Ga0315284, IMG submission 203696) | Sediment microbial communities from Yellowstone Lake, YNP, Wyoming, USA - YL17G09_16 | ecosystem: Environmental > Aquatic > Freshwater > Lake > Sediment | place: USA: Wyoming | collected...
GCTAGCCCCGTCTTCCGCGGTACAGACGTAGAGAGATGGGGCGAGTTTCGTTTCCGCCTCATATTCTACGCTGACAGACCGCAGGAATTGTTCCACGTATTCGTCACGCACCAGGCTCACCGCGCATCCGCCAAACCCCGCGCCGGCCATACGCCCGCTCAACGCCCCGGGAGCGCCACGCGCGGCCTTCACCATCGCCTCAAGCTCCGGGCAGCTTACTTCATACAGATCGCGCGCGGAATCGTGCGACGCGTTCATCAGCTTGCCGAACTCCACGAAATCCCCCGCCGCAAGCACCTCTCGACTCGCGAGCACGCGCTCGTCCTCGCCGACAACGTGTGCCGCGCGCTTGTAGACCACTTCGGGAAGATCGCGCTTGTGCTTAGCAAGCATCTCGGAGTTCACGTCCCGCAGCGCCTTAACCTCGGGATACCATTGCGCGAACAGCCGCGCGCCCTCCTCGCACTGGCTCCTGCGCGTATCATATTCGCTGCCGACCAGCCCGCGCCGCTTCATCGTGTCGCACACGACGATCTTGAAGCGTGACGTATCCAGCGGCACGTGCTCGTATTCCAGCGTGCGGCAATCGAGAAACAGCGCGGAGTCCTTCTTGCCGAGCCGGGAGATGAACTGATCCATAATGCCCGTGTTGACGCCCACGAACCTGTTCTCCGCCGCCTGCCCGATAAGCGCGAGATCCGGCCCGCTCATCTCAAACCCGACAAGCGTCTGCAGCAGAAACGCGACCGCCATTTCTATAGCCGCCGAGCTCGAAAGCCCCGACCCGATGGGCACATTTCCGTGCAGCACGATGTTCGCGCCGCGCAGCTCGACCCCCGCTTCCTGCAGGAAGTGAACCACGCCGCGGACGTAGTTGGACCAGGTGTTGACGTTGTCGTACTCGATTGCGTCTAAGGCAAACTCGACGAGCGTCTCGAAGTTGCCGGAGTAGACCGCGATCTTGTTGTCGTCCCGCAATCGCCCGCCGGCGAGCACGTCCACGTTGACCGCCACCGGCAGCACGAAGCCTTCGTTGTAGTCCGTATGACTTCCCATCAGATCGACCCGCCCCGGCCCCTTGACGATGACTGCCGGCGGCGAGCCGAACAACTCGCAAGAATCCTCCTTAATCCGCTTTATGCGATTGGGCATTGTCCTCCACTTTCTCGAGCGGCTTTCGTGACCCGCGAATCCGGCGCGCCACCCCGGCCAGCACCTGTGTCCATTCCTTACTGGCTGCCTCCACCCGGCGGATCAGAAAATGGCCGTATCCGGTGTAAGCCCACTTGCGCGCTCGGCTGTCGAACTCCCACTTCGCCCTGCGCCCCCTGCCTCTCAGCAGGCTCCAGTTCAGCTTGGCGACAAACTTCACAAAGTCGAGCCCGACCAGCATCTTCACGCACTCGCGCAGGCTGTAGAAGCGCTTCATCGCTCTGAACGCCTCGCGCTGCAGCTCGTAGGCGCTCATCTTGCGCGGCGCAAAGACCACGTGGTGCCCGTCGTAGAGCTGCCAGTCCCGCGTAAGCAGCCGATTCTGCCGCTCCAACTCATGATAGCAGGCAGTACCGGGCAGCGGTGTTAGGGCCAGGAACTGGACGGTGTCGATCTTATGCTTCATGGCGAAGTCCACGGTCTCGCGGATGCCGGAAGTGGTGTCGCTTTCCGCGCCAAGCACGAACATCCCGTGGACGAGAATGCGGTTCTCGTGCAGGATTCGGACCGCCTCCGCCATCTCCTCCACGGTCTGCCGCTTGTTATACTCCGCGAGCGTCTCGGCGCTGGCGGACTCGAAACCTATGTAGAGCACCCAGCAGTTCGATCTTGCAAACAGCTTAATGAGCTCTCTATCCCGAACCACATCCGCCCTGACCTGCGCGGACCAGGTTCGGGCAACGCCTTGTGAAAGCATCCGGTCGAGCAGCGCCTTTGTGCGCCTTGGATCCGAGCAGAAGTTGTCATCGTAGAAGAAGATCATCTTCTGGTCGCGGAACCGCAGCTCCTCGATAACGCTGTCGGTATCGCGGTAGCGACAGGCTCGGCCGAACATGGCAGTCACGCTGCAGAAGCTGCAATCGTAGGGGCACCCGCGCGAGGTGATGATAGGGCATATCCCGATCTTGTCATGCCCTTTGATCAGCGAGAGGTCGGGCATCGGCAGGGAATCGAGGTCTTTCACGAGGCCCCGGTCGGGGTTGTGGCGGGGTCCATCGTCGGCTGTGTAGGATAGCCCTTTGATGGAGTCCAAGCCGGAGCCGGCGTCGAGCGCGTCGATCAGCTCGGGGAATGCATACTCACCCTCGCCTCGGACGCAGAAATCGGCGTGCGCGAGGGCCTCATCGGGCAGGAACGTGACGTGCGGGCCGCCCACCACGACCGGTATTCCCACCTCCTTCACCCGCCGGGCAATACGATAAGCCTCCGGCGCGGTGGAGGTGGTCGTGGAGATGCCGACCAGGTCGCTTGAAAGCACGTCCACGTAGTCGATGGGGTGGAAATCCTGGCAGTAGATCGAGACGTCTACCCCCCGGCGCTTGAGGATCGCGCCCAGTATCGGCAGGCCCAGCCTCGGCAATGGGAAGCGGCTGTAGACGTGATACCCCGGCGGCCGAGGCTCAATCAGGGATACTTTCCGAATGCGCGACAAGGCGACTGCCTCCTCTCATTCCCCCATTCTTGATGGGCTTGGGCATGTTGCCCGCCTGCTCACGCCGGCGACCCGCCGACAAATGTGCTTTCCACGGTGCTCGGCTCCGCTTCGCGCAGCTCGGCGGCTTTTTCCTCCGCGACGGTGTCGTTGATATACGAGCCCGCGCCGCTCTCGCATCCGGCCAGATACTTCAGCTTCGTCTTTGTCCGATGCGGCGGGTGGAACTCAATATGGTAGTGATAATACCCATAATCGCGACCGTCCGAGGGCGCCTGGTGCATTATCATCATGTACGGCAGAGACGTGCCCCAGAGGTTGTCGTACTTCAGCAGGACGGCCTTCAGGATCACCGCCAGATCCCCGCGCTCCTTGGCATCGAAGCTAAGCATGGATTGGTGATGATTGCGCGGGAACACGTAGACCTCGTAGGGGAACCGCGCGAAAAACGGGATCATCGCCACAAACGAGTCGTTTTCGACCACAATCCTGCGGCCATCGCGAAGCTCTTCTTCGATGACGTCGCAGAACAGGCAGCGGCCGGTGCGCCTTTGATGCTTGAGCGCGGAATCGAGCTCCCGCTGGATTTTGGGCGGGATGAACGGAAACGCGTAGATCTGGCCGTGCGGATGCGTGAGAGTGACCCCGATGTCCTTGCCCTTGTTTTCGAAGATCAGCACGTAGTCGATAAACTCCCGCGATCCAAGCTCCTCGAACCGATCCGTCCACACCTCGATCAGGTTCCCAAGCTCCTCCAAAGAGGCGTCCGTGAGCGTTCCGCCGTGGCGGGAGGTGTAGCAGACGACCTCGCAGATGCCCTCGGCCGGCCGAACCCTGTAAAGCTCGGTCTCCTCGATGGCGGGTTTCGGAGCCGGATGCTGAAGCGAGGCGAACTTGTTCTCGAACGCAACTATACCATAATCCGGCGATGGAATCTCGGTCGGAAACGCGCCGGGCTTGGTCGGGCACAGAGGACAGTAGTCGTCGGGCGGCAGGAACGTGCGGTCCTGCCTGTGGGTGGCGGTGATGACCCATTCCTCGAGTATCGGATGCCATCTGAGTTCGGACATTACTTCCCGCCTACCCGACGCTCGCTGATGCTTCGGACGGCTTTTTTCGCCGAAGCATCTGCACGCCCGGCCCGCTCCCTATCGAACTCGAAATAGATCAGGTATCGCCCATCTTCGAGCCTGATCTTGCGTTTCGCCATCGCCATCGGTCATCTACCTCGCAGAATCCGTTCGACGGCTGCGAGCTCGCCGGGTGTGTTCACTCCCAGCAGCTCGCGCGGGTCGCATTCCACCGCGGAAACCTTCCTTCCTTGTTCAACCGCGACCCGAACCATATCCGTCAGGTTCTTCTCTTTCGCCTCGTTAACGACCATCTTATCGACGTTACCGAACAGCCAGCGAGCGTCGAAGCCATACGCGCCGCCGTTCACCTCGCCAATAGCCTTTTCGCGCTCGCTCGCGCACTTCTCCTCCGCGATTCCGATGATCTTGTCCAGGCAGTCGCGCACGATCCTGCCGTAGCCGGTCGGATCTTCGAGCACAGCCGAGGCAAGCGTCACCGCCGCGTCCGTCCTGGCACGCTCGGAGATGATCCGCCGCACGGTTCCCGCCGCGAAAAGCGGGCTGTCACCGCACATCACGACCAGTCCGCCCTCGTATCCATCGAACGCATCCTTCGCGCACGCGACCGCGTGACCGGAACCCCTTTGCTCGGGCTGGAGGACATAGCCCACCGACGATCCTATCTCGCGCCTGACTTCCTCCGCGCCGAAGCCAACAACCAATGTGATCTCGTGGATTCCTGCGCCCCGCAGCGCGTCGAGCACGTAGCTCACCATCGACCTGCCCAGCACGCGACGAAGAACCTTAGGCAAAGGCCGGCCCGACTCGCCGCCAAACCGCGATCCCTTCCCGGCCGCAAGCACCAGCCCCGCGAAATCGCTCTTACGTTCCATCTTTGCGCCCGTCCCGCGGGTCATGCGCTCACCTGAAGGCAAGCTGAGCCGAGAGGTCCAGGTAGAGCTTGACCGCCTCCGGCGTAGTGTTCCAGGGTATGTGGTTGCCTATGCACATTGCGTAGCCGCCGGTCATCTTGGAGGTCTCCACCATCTGCCTGACCATTGCCTCGATCTCATCCGGCTGGTTGTGCATAAGCACCCGCACATCGCCTTCTCCCGCGACGAAGCAGTCCTTGTGCTTGCGCGCGATCGCCCTGTAGTCCGTGTAGGGTTCGGAGATGATGCCTCGCGCCCCGCAGGCCATCACGTCGTCGGCGTATGCGTCCATGCGGCCGTCGGACATGAATATGACCTCTTTGCCGGCGCTCTTGACTATGCCCCAGAACTCCTCGTAGCGAGGAAAGATATACTTGTTCATCCAAGAAGGCGAGCACACCGGCCCGCGAGTGTTGACGATATCGTCGTGGCAGATCACGAAGTTGACGGGCAGGCGGGCAAACGTCCGGAACACGCGGCGGTTGATTTCCGCGAACTCGTCCATTATCCGCTCGAACCGCTCGTCCAGGCAGGTTTCCAAAAACAGTTCCCAACCGAACGCGAGAAGCGGCCACATAAACATCGTGTTGTAGAAGCCCACGGACGCCGTTGAGCCGTCCGGGGCCTTGTCGCCCAACTCCGCCGCATAGTTCCGACGATAACTCTCATAGAGCTTCTGCTCGTCCGAATAGTCGCGCGATTCCACCACGGGCACGTTGCTGAAGTCCGCGCCCGCGAGAGGCGAGAACGCGAACACGTCCTCGGCGGTCTTGCACGCGCTTCCCCAGTCCCAAACCCACGACTCGCCGTCGCCCCATCGAACGTGATGCCTTCCCTGTGAATCTACGCTGGATGACTCCTCGTCATCACCCATGGCCGGCCGCGGCTTGGGATCGTCGCGGTCGGGAACCGCCAGATTGAGCTGAGGATAGAGCTCGCGCATCTTGAGCCGGCAGAGGCGCGGGTGATCGTAGTAGTCGATCCCGGTCAGGTAGGTTTCGGCATCGGGGCACGACCAGTGCTCCCAGTGTGGGATGCGCTTAGGGGCCAGTCCCATGAATGCCTTGTATGCATCCGAGTATTCCAAGGCTGCCTCCGTACAGGTCACTCGCTTACGATCTAGGGAGCAGACTGCGGTATGTGGAGCCATCCGGCTTGATCTCCCGAATGTCGATCGCGCCGGCCGTCTCGGACACCGTGACGAAGTTGCCGCTTGAGAGTCGATATAGGCGGCTGTCGCTGATGAGGTCCCGCAACTGCGTGTCGGCGTAGGACTTCTTCTTGCCGAGGTCGAAGAGCGTTTTGTTCTTGCCGGTTGCCAGGTCGAACTCAAAGCCGCCGTTGACGGTCGTATAGCCAATCTTGCGTGGCGCGCCCGGCCACTTGCCCATGTCCGCCACGCCGTTGGGCCGCTCGGTCATCTTGCGTGTCGCTGGAGCGAAAACAACGTCGATGAACTTGCCCTTTACCTTGCAGACCATCAGCACTCCCGCCGCCGAGGGCCAGATTCCCTCGATCCTGCCGGGCACAGCGCCGAGGTCGAATGCCTTGGCGGCCGTGCCGGTGCGCGTATCGGCGAGCCAGTATGATCGCCCGTCTTTGACCGCCGGGTCCGTAAGCGAGAAGACGAAGCTGCTCCCGTTCGCCGCGATCCCGGCGTCGGTGTAGAGACTGACGCCCGGAGGACCGCCTGCCGGGACAGGCTTGCCGATCATCGCGCAGGCCTTGTTGTTCGGCGCGCCCCCACCGTCAAACGCCGCCAGGAGCATCTGGTCGGGCTTGCCCGCAGTTTCGGCCACAAACACCGATGAGCCACCGGGCCAATACAGCAGCCGGGTGACGTTCGCAAGACAGTAAGCCCAGCGCTTCACCTTGGCAGTGGCCGCATCGATGAAGACGATCCCCGGCCCCTTGCCCGGAGCGCCCGTGCTCGAACAGCAAGCGCGCAATGTGTTCTTGTCGGCCCAGCTTAGATACTCCACGCGGGCTCCGCCAGGCAGGCTGCACGACTTTGCCGAATACCCCTCGAAGTCGATTATCCATACGGCTGATCGTTCAGTCCCCGTCTTAGGCTTGTCGTTCCACGCCCCGGCCCACGCCGTCCCCGACGGGTCCACTGCCTGGGAAGCCATGTCGCCATTCTGCACCGTGCTTCTCCAGGTCGCCAGTCCGCCGATAGGCCCCGGAACCGGTGGCGGGGGCGGGTTGGTGATCCTGTATATGATGGCCAGCCCGACAAGGGCAAAGACCACATACAAGGGCAATCGGTTCTTCTGCATATCAGATTCCTCTCACGCGCTCAGCGTATCTCTCCAGCAACCACTGGTTGGCTTCGTCGCCGCCCTCCACGTTCATGCTTACGTAGACCGGCGGCCTTTCGCCGGATTCGATCAGGTTCTCGATAGCCTGGGCGATCACGGACTCGATGATGAACATACCCGCGATGCCCGACGTGGGGCACGCGCGGCCCGGCAGTCCCTCGATTTCAAGTATCGCGTCGCCAGGCATGCCGCAGTTGTCGATCACGATGTCCGCGATCTCCAAAAGCCGCTTGCCGCTCGAGTGTCGGGAAGATACCGACTTCGAGTGCGCCAGCGAGGTGATCGCGACGGTCGTAATCCCCCGCTCCCTGCACCACAGCGCGGTCTCGATGGGAACCGCGTTGCGGCCGGAGTTGGAGATGATAACGACGACCGCACCCGAAGGGATATTATAACTCTTGAGAATGGTCTCCGCATAGCCCTCCACTCGCTCGGCGCGGCCGAATGTGGGATCGTAGATCACGTCAACCGGCGCCAGCCCGCCCGCCCTGTAGTAGCCCTCCATCGCGACCGCGAGCGAATGCCCGCTGCCGAGCAGGTAGACGATCCCGTCATGCCCAATACAGTCGGCCATGGCATTCGCCGCCGCCTGTATGCTCTCCTGCTGCGTGGACGCGATCCGCGCCAGCAATTCGCTCACAGCCTCATAGTAGCGTTCGGAAGCCGAACCCATCGACAACCCCTCCTTATCCGGGCTGATTATCCCATCAACCGGCGCGAAGGTCAATCGCCGTTTTCGGCACGAAGTCGCGGGGTAAATGAGACGGGGTGAGGCCGCCATGTCCGAGATCAAGTCTCTTTCATACGATCAGCTTAGCCACAACTGCGATCCCGCGACTCTCGGCTTCGAGACGACCGCCGATGTCGCCGCGCTTGCGGGCACGCTCGGCCAGGAGCGCGCGATGGACGCGATCGAGTTCGGGCTGGGGATCGAAACGTCCGGGTTCAACATCTACGCCGCCGGGCGACCCGGCACGGGCCGCAATTCCAGCGTCATCGAGCGGGCCACGCGCAAGGCCGCGTCCGAGAAGCCCCCGGAGGACTGGTGCTACGTCTATAACTTCCGCGACCCATATCGGCCCCGCGCGATCCACGTGTCAACCGGCAAAGGTCCGGAGTTCGGGCTGGACATGGATGACTTCGTCAAGACCGCGCGCGTCGAGATGCCCCGCGCGTTCGAAAGCGACAACTACGAGAAGCGCAAGAATGAAATACTGGACTCGATCCAGCGCCAGCGCGAGACGATGCTGACCGAGCTGCAAAAGGAGTCGCAGGAGCTTGGATTTTCCATCGAGGCGACGCCGGTCGGGATCGCCTCTGTCCCGCTCACGCGCGACGGCAGGCCGTATGCGCGCGACGAATACGACGCGCTGCCCGACGACGTCAAGGCCATCATCAAACAAAAGGGCGCAAAGCTCCAGGAAAGCACCAACCAGTTTATCGCGCGATCGCGCGCGTTCGAAAAAGAAGCCCAGGAGAAGCTGCGGGAGCTCGATACGGAGATCGCACACTTCGCCGTCGGCCACCTGCTCGAGGACCTCCGCGCTAAGTACCAGCTCTGCGAGGGGTTTGGCAACTGCGATGACATTCTCGACTACCTCGACAACGTCGAGAAAGACATCGTGGAGCGCCTCGACGACTTCCGCTCACCCGATAAGGGCCGCCAGGGCGTCCCGCCGATGATGGCCGAACTCGTCGAGCCCGCGTTCGATAGATACCGGGTGAATGTGTTCGTCACGCGCCAGGATCACGACGGCGTGCCCGTCGTCCGCGAGAACCACCCGACCTATCCCAACCTGCTGGGCAAGATCGACTACAAGGCCCGCTTTGGCTTGATCTCCACGGATCACAATATGCTCAAGCCGGGGGCAGTCCACCGGGCCAACGGCGGTTATCTGATCGTGCAGGCGCTCGACATTCTCATCAACCCGTTTTCGTGGGACGGCCTGAAGCGCGCGCTTCGGGCGAAGGAGGCCGCGCCGGAGAACCTGGCCGACCAATACGGGCTCGTCTCGATAGCCACCGTCAAACCCCAGCCGATCCCGCTCGATCTCAAGGTCATAATGGTCGGCAGCCCGTTTATCTACTATCTGCTCTACTACCTCGACGAGGACTTCCGCAAGCTCTTCAAGGTCAGGGCGGATTTTGACATCGAGACGAGCCGCGACGACAAACACATCGCTCAGTACGCGGCGTTCATCTCCACGCGATGCAAAAAGCTTGGGCTGAAGCCGTTCACGAGCGACGCGGTCGCGAGGGTGATCGACTTCGGCTCGCGCCTCATCGAGGACAAGCATCGGCTCTCCACGCGCTTCATCGACATATCGGACCTGGTAAGCGAGGCGGCGTATTGGGCGAATTCGGCCGGGAGCGAACTGGTGCGCGAAGAGCACGTATCTCAGGCTCTTGAGCGCAAGGAGTATCGCTCCAGGATGCTGGAGGACAAGATACAGGCGTTGATAGAAGAGGGCACGATTATGATCGACGTCGAGGGCGCGGTCGTCGGCCAGGCTAATGCGCTCTCCGTCTACGATCTCGGAGACAGATCGTTCGGCAGGCCCTCAAGAGTGACCGCGCGGGTGGCGGTCGGACGCGGAAAGCTGCTCGACATCCAGCGCGAAGCCGAAATGGGCGGGCCGATCCACTCCAAGGGCGTGATGATTCTGACGGGCTATCTCCAAGGCAAGTACGCCTCCGAAAAGCCTATCGCCATGTTCGCCACACTCGCCTTTGAGCAGCTTTACGAGGAGGTTGAGGGCGATTCGGCGTCAAGCACGGAGCTTTACGTGCTCCTTTCGGCGCTTTCGGGACTGCCGATCAAGCAGGGCATCGCGGTGACCGGCTCGATCAACCAGTTCGGCGCGATGCAGCCCATCGGCGGTGTCAACGCCAAGATCGAGGGGTTCTACGAGGTCTGCAAGGCCAAGGGCCTCACCGGCGATCAAGGCGTGATGATCCCCGCGACAAACGTGCGACACCTGATGCTCAAGCCGGAGGTCATCGAGGCCGTGCGCGAGGGGCGGTTCCACGTGTGGCCCGTCGATAACGTGGATCAGGGAATCGAGCTTCTCACGGGTGTTCCCGCCGGCGAGCAGCGCGAGGACGGCACTTACCCCGAAGGCACCGTGCACTACCTGGTTGACACGCGCGTCCGCGCCCTCGCCGAGTCCGCAAAGGAGTTCGCCGCGCCGCCCGCAATCGCTCCAACTGCAGCCGACGAGCGCGAGCCGGCGGCGAACATCTAGACCGCTCGCGGCCAACGCCGCGCGGAGCGCCTTGGAGTGCGCGGTGATCCCGCGCCTTGCCCGCAAGCTGACTGCTGTGCGGCTGCCCAAGGCGCGGCCTCGCCCTGCCGGTTACTCCACCAGCCCATGTTTTGCCGCATAGAGCGCCGCCTCGGTGCGGTCGTTGGCCTGGAGCTTGAAGAGGATATTGGAGATGTGGTTCTTGACCGTCTTCTCGCTGATGAAAAGCTCCTCAGCGATCTGCTTGTTGGACTTGGCGGTCGCCACCAGCTTGAGGATCTCCCGCTCGCGGTCGGTAAGCTCCGCGAAGACCTGCATGTCGGCCTTGCGCTCGGCGTGGACCCGCGCGAACTCCTTCATCACCCGCGCCGCCACAGCCGGGTGCATCATCCCCTCGCCGCGATACGCGGCTCTAACGGCGGCGAGCGCGTTATCTATGGGGCTGTCCTTGAGGATATAGCCTATCGCGCCCGCCTTGATCGCCTCGAAGACGCTTGCGTCGTCATCGTAGATCGTAAGGATCACGATGGCGATATTCGGCATCTCGGACTTGATGGTCGCAGTCGCCTTGATCCCGTCGAGCTTGGGCATCCGAATATCCATCAGGATCACGTCGGGCATCGTCTGCCGCGCAAGCTCGATTGCGATCTCGCCATTCGGGGCCTCACCGACGGTCTTGATGTCCGTCTCAAGATCGAACAGCCTCGCTAACGCCTGCCGCGCGATAGGTTCGTCTTCCGCTACCAACAGTCTTATCTCGTCCATAGGCCACCCATTCGGGATTGGATATTGCATATTGTATATTGAATATTGAATATTGGCGCTACCCGCGTGGCCACCCTGGTCAATATTCAATAATCAATATCAAATATTCAATTCGATCGTTGTTCCCTCTCCCGGCGTGGACTCGATGTGCAGCTCTCCGCCGGCGCTTGCGGCGCGGTCGATCATCGTTCGCAGGCCGAACCCGTGCCGGCTGGCCGAATCGCCGAGTACCTCGTCCACGTCGAACCCGCAGCCGTTATCGGCTATGACGCAGTGAACGCCCTTGTCGCGAGCGCCAGTGAGCGTCACGTCCACCTCGGTCGCGTCGGAGTGTTTGGCGGCGTTTGTGAGCGCCTCCTGTATGATCCGCAAAAGCACCAGCCTGGCCGACGGCGGCAGATCGGCATCTCCTGTCTTCACGTCTGCCCGCACGGTCAGCCCCGTGCGCTCGCCGAACTGCGCCAGGTAGCGGCGGACAAGCGGCTCGAAAGGCTGGTTTTCGATGTCGGCGGGCCTGAGGTGGTGGACGAAGTCGCGCATGTCGTCAAGCGCGGCGCGCAGATCGGCCGTCTCCTGCTCGATGATCTTTCTGGCCTCGTCCGGTTCCTTGCCGACCAACCGCTGGCACAACTCCAGTGTCAGGATGCAGTTGACGAGCGAGTGGCCGATGCCGTCGTGGATCTCGCGCGCGATGCGGTTCCGCTCCTGGGCAAGCGCAAGCTGCTCGGAAAGGCGCGAAAGCTCCTGAGACAGCCGATTCCGCGCCTGAGCCAGGTGCCGCACAAGCAGCGCCGTCATGAAAAGTAGAAAGAGCCGAGTGCCGATCACCTGCCACACCTCCGCGCTCCACCGCGCCGATTCCGGCACTGTGGCGGTAATGTAAGACGCGACCACGAGCGGGGCCATGAACTCCATCGTGCGCTGCCTGGGGTCCATCGCGCCCACGATAAGCTCCACATAGTAAAGCAGCCACAGGTCACTGTCGATCCCGCCCGTGATCCGCACGGCAATCGCGAGCGCAATCGCGTCAAGCACCGGCATGTATCGCAGCACGCGGGCGTTGGGCTTGCGCTGCGCGACTCGCGTCCGATACAGTGTCAAAAGCGCGACCGCGCCCAGCAGCGCATACACCCATCCCGCACCCACGACGAAATGGCTCCGCGAATGCGGCAGCATCACCCACGCCCCCGCGAACACCAGCACCAGCCACAGGTGCTTCATCACCAGAACTTCCGGTTTCCCTCTGCCCTGCGTCATACTAGAGTATTCGACTGAGCCGTCGGAACTCCTGTCGGCAGGAATCTGATAGAATAGCGAGGATATCGCGCGCGGCCGTCGTAAAATGTTGCACGTGAAACAATAAGGAGGATCGCTTGACACGCAGATGGGCCACCAGATGACCGACGCACTCGCAGCGAAAGCACATGGACTGGGCCTCGCCGCCATCGGAATCGCGCCCGCGATAGACGAAGTCCGGTGCGAATTCCCGTGGGCGCGGTCGGTGGTCTGTGCCGCCATATCCTATCTCCCGCCCGAGCACGAGCCGCCCGATGATGCCCCCCGTGGGCTGGTCGCGCGAATCGCAAGGAGCGCGGATTATCACGCCGTGATGCGGGACAAGCTGATGTGCCTCGCCAAGGTGATCTCTGAGGCGCATCAATCCGCGCGCGTCGAGGTCTGCGTTGACACCAACCCGCTGCCGGAGCGAAAGCTTGCCCTGATTGCAGGGATCGCGTGGCGGGGCAAGAACGGTAGCGTGTTCGTTGACGACTGCGGGTCGTGGGCCGCGCTGGGAGAGATCGTGACCGACGCGCCAATCCAAAGCGGCGTCGAGCCGCCGCACCCCAAACAGGTCGATCTATGCGGCGACTGCACCCTCTGCATCGACGCCTGCCCCACGCGCGCGATAGTCGCGCCGGGAACCATCGACCGGGCCAGATGCCTCTCCGCCCTCACCCAATCGAGTGAGCCAATTCATGTTGATCTCCGCCGCACAATGGGCAATCGAATCTACGGCTGCGACGTCTGCCAGGAAGTCTGCCGCCTCAACGCTGACGCCAAACCCGTCACTCCGGAGTTCGCTGTTGACGTTTTCCCAGGCGCATACCCCGAGCTGATACCGCTGATCAACCTGAGTGCGGCCGAGTTCAAACGCATGGTCGCGCCAAGCTCGATCGGCTGGATTGGCCGCGCGCGCGTCCGACGCAACGCCGCCATTGCCGCCGCCAATCTCAAATGCCAAGACGCGATCCCGGCACTTGAGGAGATGCTTCGCGATGACAACCCCATGCTCAGCGAGGTTGCCGAATGGGCTATCGAGGATATTGGCGGCGGGTTGTCAAAGAAGCGTTAGGGGGTTTCCTGGAGGAATCTATGCAGTCACAGATCATTGTTCTCGTCTCTGCTCTCATCGTTCTGGCGTCGCAGCCAATCGCCGCCGCGCCCAACTACGACCTATCGCCATTCGGAGTGAACTATCTCAAGTGGCATTATTTCGACCGTCCCGGCGGGATGGATGATCTTCGCACTCGCATGAAGATCATGAAGGACGCCGGCATCTACTGGGACCGCGACGGCTTCGACTACGGCGACGTGCATCCCAAACCCGACGTGTGGAAATGGGATTTCTTCGATAAGTGCGTCGCGCTTGCCAACCAGGAGGGCATCAACCTGATCGGGCTGCTTCTAGGCGGGCCGACACCCCGCGACGACGCTCAGCGCAAAGCCTACGGCGAATACGTCTACCAGACCGTCAACCGCTACAAGGACACTGTCAAGATATGGGAGATCTGGAACGAGCCCAACATCCCTAGTTTCTGGAAGAACCCCGACGTAAAGCTTTATACGCTGCTCGTCAAGGAAGCCTACACGCGCGCCAAGCAGGCCGATCCCACCTGCACCGTCATCATCGGCTCCACCAGCGGCCCCGGCCAGGACTGGTTCAACGGCATCTATGACAACGGCGGATGGGACTACTGCGACGGCATCTCCATACACCCCTACGCAATGGCCCGCAACCCCATAGAACAGGGCCTTGACAAGGAGCTTAGGCTGGTCAAGAAGTGCATCGCCAGGTTCGGCAAGCCCAAGCCGATCTGGACTACCGAAGTCGGCTGGCAAGCCAGGAGTGGGCCCGAGGAGGAAACTCAGGCCACCCGCATCGTGCAAACCTACATCATCCACATCGCCAACGGCATCCAGAACATGGCCTACTTCTGCATGGATAACTACGATGACTGGGGCTTTGTGAGGCGCGACAAGCCGCTGGAGACCAAGCTCGCGTACGGCGCTGTCAAACTCATGACCCAGGCGCTCGGCTCACCCGGCCCGTGCGCGCCGTTCGAGGGCTATCTGCAGATGCCCGATGGAATCGCCTGCTACGTGTTTGCAAAGAAGGCCAGGCAGCGCGTTCTCATTCTCTGGAGCAACGACGACCGCAACCGCTCCGTCCAACTCGCCCAGAAGACCGGGTTGATCGCCAGGGACATCATCAACCGTCCCGTGCAGATAACCGCCGGCAAGCTCGAAGTCGGCCCAACGCCCGTGATCGTCACCGGCGCCGACGCGCGCAAGATCGGCAAGGTCAGCATGGACTTCAACCCGTATCTGACCAAACCGAACCAGAACCTGCTCATCAACCCGTCGATGGACGCCGCTCCCGGCAAGAGCCCGCACGGCTGGACGCCGGGCCGGTTCTTCAGCACGGACAACAAGGGCACATTCACCACGACCACTGACGGCCGCGGCGGCTCGACGTGCGTGTCGATCTCGAACTCCACCGCGCCCGCCGCCTGGGACGCAAGCCCGATCCCCGTCGATCCCGAAAAGACCTACACTCTCACCGGCTGGATCAAGACAAGGGACGCGACCGGCAAGAACGTTGCGGGGCTGTATTGGTACAGCGGCAACCAATGGACCTGCCTGGGCAGCCCGAGTTCACAGAGCATAACGGGCACGCAGGACTGGACCAAAATCACCGTGACCGCCAAGCCGCCGCGTGACGCCGCGCTGGTGCGCGTGAATCTCGTCAGCGAAAACAACAGCGGCACAACCTGGTTCGATGATGTATACTTGACGGAAAAGTAAGCACACTTGGAGGGAAGTCATGATTAGAAGACTGCTGCTTGTGGCGGCCGTGTTGGCCGTCATCGTCGGACCCGTGCTCGCCGCGGATACGGCCGGCTACAAGTCCCACAACGTGATCGTCGCCGTGATGGATGGCGTGAGGTACTCCGAGACGTTCGGAGACCCGAATCGAAGCCTCATCCCGCAACTGGCGGCTATGGAAAAAGAGGGAACTCTCTTCACGGACTGCCGCATCGCCGGGCCGGGTGTCAGCGTGACCCGACAGGGCCACAGCACCATCTCGACGGGCACGTGGCAGACGGTTGCGCTCGGCGGCGCGCGCATGACCATGCCTTCGTTCTCGGAATACGCCCGCAACGAACTCGGATGGAAGCAGACCGACTGCTACGCGATCTTTGGCAAGGGAAACTACTCCTACGCCGCCTACAGCTCATTCCCGACCTACGGCGAGAAGTACAGACCGTCGTTCGTCATCAACATTGGCGAGTCGGAGCTGAAGAATGATGACGCGGTTCTCGAACGCGTGTTCGGGGCGATGGACAAGGATAAGCCTCGTCTCATCTTCATCAACTTCGGCTACACGGATCATATCGCGCACGTAGGCACATTCGAACAGCACCAGGAGTCGATTCGCCACTGCGATGAGATGTTCGGCAAACTCTGGGAAAAGGTCCAGTCCACCCCCGGTTATAAAGACGCCACGACGGTGTTTTTCACCAACGACCACGGCCGCCACAACGATAAGCCCAATATGCCGCAGAACGGGTTTGCTTCTCACGGCGATCAGTGCGAGGGCTGCCGGCATATCATGCTCTTGGCGATCGGGCCGGACATCAAGCGGGGAGCGGTCGTAGATCGCCCGACTCAGCAGATCGACATCTGCCCGACCGTGGGCGAACTGCTGGGTTTCCAGACGCCGATCGCGCAGGGCGTCGTTCTCTCTGACTGCATCGCGAAGCCGCTCGACCTCAACAAGAAAACCGCGAAGACTGCCGAGGCCAAAGAGGGCATCAGGCTCCTGGAACTCAGCAAGCGCGATATGATCAAGACCATCTCCGAGGCGAACCTCACCAGAAACCCGGACTCGCTGGAGCCGTCGCTCGGAACGGAGCTGCTGATGCGCGGCATGCTCAAGGCCTCGGCGATCACGAGTAACGAGGCGTGCCGGAAGTATGTGGCATCGTGGGTCGATAAGTACGCCGGTTCCGTTGCCACGGATCCGCACGCCGCGCGAGTAGCCCTGGAGCTGTCGAATGCCGATCCTTCCGCGAAAGTGGACCTGGCCAAGGTGCGCCAGTGCGCCGAGAAGCTTGCTGCGGGTGATCTTGGCGGTGATCCCCTCTCAAAGCAGACCTCAATCGCATTTCTGGCTAGAGCGGGCAACCTTCTCAACGATCCCAAGCTTGACGCCGCGGCAAGGACCGCCCTCGGGCTT
>Ga0315284_10006617_pt1 | contig 16499 bp, 14 predicted proteins | sample YL17G09_16_MG_FD_203696 | JGI IMG/M metagenome (GOLD analysis project Ga0315284, IMG submission 203696) | Sediment microbial communities from Yellowstone Lake, YNP, Wyoming, USA - YL17G09_16 | ecosystem: Environmental > Aquatic > Freshwater > Lake > Sediment | place: USA: Wyoming | collected...
CGCCTCAGAACTTGCCGACACCCCAACATCCATGCCGTGGTTCGGCAACAAGCAACTTATCATCCGCTTCACCTAGATCTGCTGTCCCGTTAGTCATTTCCAGTACCGTGGAAATCGAGGCTAAGCCTAACCAATGCATCAATTCTAATCCCAGCCACGGCCCACCAAAGTCTACAACGCTTTCAACCCTCACCCTTTTGACATCAATCTCTACCCACTCCGGCTCCGTCTTCTCAAACAGATTCTGCTGGAAACCAGGAGTCCCTTCTGCAACACGTTCGACTCCCAGTCTGCCTGCCTCGTCCATCTCCCCCAGCCAGGCAACGACTCGTTGTCTGGGGCCACGCTCGGTACGATAGGACTCCACTAATGCCCAATAGTAATGCGTCTTGCCATCCTTGTGAATCGTCGTTTTCCTGATGTACACACGCCGATTATCACGCGTTTGGCGAACAAGTCAATAGGGTAGGTTGTCACTACATTGCCTTTTTGCCCCCTACCCCCAATGGCCCCACGTCTTATCAAGTGCTTACGTGCTCCTGGTAGGCAAAATTTTTTTTAAACCATTAAAACTGCGGAAGTTGGGTTAGCTGGGGAATGGGCAAGAGAAACCCAACGAAGAAGAATTTGAAGAGATTAAGTACAATCTTGGAGGGTTCTAAAAATTACTGTCCTGTTTCAGAGGTATTCAAGCCCTGAGCACCGTGGTTAAATCGAATAGATCTCGACAATGGCAGAGCAGCAAGCAATGTGGAAACTTGAGTCTTATCTTTCAGTGACCCGGAATAAGGGTGGAAAAAAGAGGAAGAAAATTTCTGCTGCAATAGTGCTGCAAGAAAAATTAGCTTGGATTTCAATGTGAATATTCATTCGGTTCATCAAATCGAGGTGGATGACATGATGGGGTATCCTTAGGTTTGCGATCCTTCCCGGTAACATTTTCCTATGAGGCAACAGGCGTCATTCTCTTCATCGTCTGCTATCTGCATGCCCCAACAGATGGGATGGGACCTTAATCCATTAGGCTACGCCGCACCAGCGAAGGATCAGGCTGGCAATTACGGCAGAAGCTGTAGTCATCTCATCAATGCTAACCCCTTCATGATCTGTATGGGCAGCATAAATGCTACCCGGACCGAACATAAGAGTTGGGGTTGTGGGCTTAATATTGAGGAGGTGCTGCATGTCTGCGGGACTTATAAACCCGCGTATTTCAGGATCCTTTCCCGTCACCTCACGGAAGGATTCTGCGAGTGTTCTAGACAGAGGGTGATCAGATGGAATTTTTGCTGGATAGCTTCTGCCTCCCCTAACTTCCCAAACGAAGGTCGGTGGGTGGTCGACAAACCAGGGATCTTGCAACGCTATGTTTAAGATAGTCTTTTCCATGTCCTGCGCCACTTGATACGGGTTTTCTCCCGGCATTACCGTGGCCCGAGTTCTAATCTGCACGGAGAAAGGGATACGCCCGATATTTGCTCCGTCTGTCCGCATCATGTTAATCACCGACGACCCCGCCGGGATTTCGGGAACATTGGCGAAAAGGGAGTCTACCGCAATATTCCTCCTTTTATTGCGATAGGCTTCAATCCCTCGAACTACTAGACAAGCCTTCTCCAGGGCGTTCACTCCAAGCCATGGGGTTGTTGAGTGGGCGCTCCTTCCAGTAACGCTGATGAATCCATAAACTCCCCCAGTTAGACCAAGACACATGGAGAGTCCGGTGGGTTCAGGGATAATACATCCGTCAGCAGTGATCCCTCGGGCCTGGAGAGCCAAGGTACCGTTTCCCGGCCCCTCTTCCTCGATAACGCCGGCTAGTATCAGATCCCCCTTAAGATGCACCTTTGCGTCTAAAATGCACTTCACTGCAAAAAGTGCGGACGCCATGCCTCCCTTCATATCAGCCGCTCCCCTTCCATAAAGGACCCCATCCTGAACGGTCCCCTTCCAAGGATCTACTTTCCAAACGGCGGGATCGGCATTAACAACGTCTAGGTGGAAGTTGATCATGAGACTTCTTCCACCGCCCAATCCCGAAAGCTTCCCAAGGACATTAGGCCTGCCTTCATAGGGGAAATTGTATCGATAGAACTCCTTTGGATATTGCTTAGCTAACAATTCTGGATTGATATCGAAAGTCTCAACCTCCAAACCCCATTTTGAGAACAATTCCGCAACATACCTTGCTAATTTCCCCTCTTGTCCGGTCGTGGAAGGGATAGAAATTAACTCTGTTGCGAGCGAAACAATGTCATCTTTTAAAGAATTGATTTTTGAAAGAATAGAAGATGTCTTCATTCGATTTCTACTAGTAATCAAATGTTTTCAATTTAATTTACAATCAGCGTTCCTCTGCGAAGCAAAAAACTACCATAGAGCGATTCACCCACAATTAACCGAATGAAATAAATGCTTTCATTAACCCAATAATGATTAGACCTTATTTATAAGAGCAACAAATTAAAGACCTGTATCTACCTTCCTCACACCTTGAAAGAAAAGGACTCTCCGTCTGAATATAATGTCTCTCACCGCCCTAAATAAGCTTTTTTAAGGTTTTTATCTTCTATTAGAGACTTGCCCTCCCCCTCCATAGTTATCCTCCCATTTTCCAAAACATATCCCCGATCAGCAATCCTTAGCGAGTGAACAACATTTTGTTCGACTAAGACGATGGTTGTACCTTGAACTCTAATATCTTTAACAATTTCAAAAACCTTTTGAACCATTAATGGAGCCAAGCCTAGTGATGGCTCATCAAGCATCAGCAATCGAGGTTGAGCCATAAGCCCTCGGCCAATGGCTAACATTTGCTGTTCTCCCCCGCTAAGTGATTCGGCGAACTGTAACTTCCTTTCAGAAAGAATGGGGGAAAGTGAAAAAATTCTCTGCAAGGTGCCATATTTCTTGTCCCGCGTTTTCTTAGGATAGGAACCAATCTCTAGATTTTCCAGAACCGTCATTTGCGGGAATAGCCTTCTCCCTTCGGGGACTTGGACGATACCCAATTCCACAATCCGATATCGAGGAATGCGATCGATCCGTACTTGATCAAAAAATATTTCCCCCGATGTCGGAAGCAAAATCCCCGAAATTGTATTAATAGTTGTCGTTTTCCCAGCGGAATTCGACCCCACTATGCTAACTACTTCTCCCTCTAATACTTTCAACGAAATTCCCCAAAGGGTTTGGACTTCCCCGTAGTGTATACGTTTATCTCCTGGACTTCAAGCAATTTGATATTCCTCCCCAAGATATGCTTCAATGACCTTTGTGCTCTTGGCGATCTCATCCGGAGTCCCTTCTGCAATCTTCTCTCCGTGATGCAGAACGATGATCCGGTGGCAGAGGGACATAATCGCAGTCATGACGTGTTCGATGACCATGACCGTGATGCCCTGCTCGTTGATCTTTTTGATCAGGGCCATGGCATCCTGAACCTCCCGTGGATTTAAACCAGACATTACTTCATCCAAAAGAATGAGGACAGGTCGAGTGGCCGAGGCTTTTGCCATTTCCAAATGTTTTTTTCCTGCAAGAGTAAGGCTCTTTGCTAGTAAATCTCTTTTCTCCCACAACCCTACAAAACTTAGTATTTCCTCTGCTTGAGCTCTTGCAGGACCGCTTTTCTTAATCCGAGAAAAAGACCCCACTGTGACATTTTCCATGATAGACATATTTCCAAAAGGCTTGGCGATCTGGAAAGTTCTACCAATCCCCAATTGGCAAAGAACATGAGGTTTAAATCCCCCCACTTTCTTTCCTTCGAAAAAAATCTCTCCATGTTTAGGAGCATAAAATCCAGGAAGAAGATTAAAAAGGGTGGTTTTACCGGCGCCATTGGGACCGATCAGCCCAAGAATTTCACCTTTATGAATTTTGAAATTTAATTGGGAAATTGCTGCCAACCCTCCAAAATATTTTGAAAGGTTTTGGCCTTCTAAAAAACAAGGGGAGGAAGGGCTTTCTAGGTGTGGCATTTGTTTGGCATGAGAAATGGAAGGAGTAGGTCTGATACTCGAGGTGGCAATCTTCTGGTTCCTCTCCCAAAAGTGATCATGAAAAATAGGTTCCTCTAAGAACTGGAAACGCATCGGGAACTCTGATAGAACTCCTTTTGTTACTTTGGTCGATTAAGAGAAAGGAGGTCAGAGGCCGATGCGTATGGAAACTTATATCAGAAAAAGCTTGGGAATGAAAGCCCATTGGGTGACCAAGGTCATGGAGACCGAAGAAGGATGGGTGGCACGGGTAGATCGTTTGGGAAATCGCCGTTTGAAGTGCGGCCACTGCAGGGGAGAAGTGAAGATGACCCGGGGGAGACGTCCGGAGAGGAGTTGGAGGGATCTCTCGATCCGGGGTAAAGCTTTCTGGATCGTCTACCGTCCCTTTCGGGTCCTTTGTCCTCGATGTGGATTGAGAGTAGAGGGCGTGCCTTGGGCAAGAAGATGGGAAAGGGTCACCCAGGCCTTGGCTCAAGCCGTTGCTCTGTTGGCAAAGAAACTCTCCTTCAAGGAAGTGGCTGAATACTTTGGATTGGATTGGAAAGTGGTTGCCGCGGTCGTGAAACGGGTGGTGGAGGAAGGGCTGAAGCTGAGGAAGGTCAAGACCTTGCATATCCTCGGCATCGATGAGGTTTCTCGCAAGAAGGGGCATCGTTATCTTACCTTGGTCTACGATTTGGAACGAGGAAAACTTTTGTGGGTAGGACTGGACCGAAAATAAGAGACGCTCGATGAGTTCTTCCGATGGCTGGGAAAACGCAGAGCCCGAACGCTTCAGGCCATCTGTTTGGATATGTGGGCTCCTTATCTGGCGTCGGTTCAACACCATGCGCCTCAAGCCACCTTGGTTTTCGATCGCTTCCATGTCGTCCAGCACCTGAATCGGGCCCTTGACGAGGTCCGAAGGGCAGAAGTCAGAAGGCTGGCTCATCAAGAGGGAATCGATCTCAAAAAGACTCGGTTCATCCTGTTGAAGAACCCTTGGAATCTCACCCCCAAGGAACACCGAAGGCTCTCTCATTTGCTTAAACTCAACCTTCCGATCATCCGGGCTTACTATCTCAAAGAGGAATTCCAGAGGTTTTGGGACTACCTCCAAGAAAAAAGAGCCCAAGCCCACCTCAAACAATGGCTCTGGTGGGCCACTCACTCCCGGCTGCAACCTCTCATCGAATTTGCACGCCTGGTCAAAGAGCATCTCCCCGGACTTTTGGCCTGGACTAAACTGAGGATCTCCAATGGAGCCCTCGAAGGAATGAACAACAAGGTTAAATTGGTGAGTCATCGCTCTTTCGGATTCCGAAAACCTGATTACTTTATCAAAATATGCCAGAATACCCCCCAGCTCTGCTGGGGGGATGAATGGTCTACCCTCTCCCCTGGGGGGAGGGTTAGGGTGAGGGGGAAATGATCTAATCATCACCCCCCACCTTAATCCTCCCCCATCCCCGCCATAATTCAGCGGGATCTTCGACAAGGGGGAGGAAAGTTTTTTAGAGAATTAGATGCCCCGCAGCTCTGCTGCGGGGTACTTCACTGCGGCCATCTATCACTGTTGTGCCGATTTGCCTTTAAATATGTCCTATTTTTCATGATCACTTTTGGGAGAGGAGTCCTTCTTTTCAAATCTGAAATCTGGTAGCAGAGAAAGAAGGTATTGATATTTCTTCTTCATTCCCTCAATGATTCCTTGTGGAATGAACCTGACCACTAAAAGCAAGATGGCCGCATAAATGATCCAATGTATACCTTGGTGCTTCCCGCCTAGAGTAGCTCGCAAAAATTCACCTAAAGGAGTTAATAATAAGGACCCGATGATGGGACCGAGGGCCGTTCCAACTCCTCCAATAATGGATACAAGCGCAAGTTGGAAGGAAAACTCTATAGAAAATAAGATATACGGATCGATGAGAAGATAGTATTGGGCGTAGAAGGTACCTCCCAAGGAAGTAAAAAAAGCGCTTATCATCAGAGCCAGCAATTTAACTCGGGTGGTGTTGACCCCTATGACTCTGGCAGCATCCTCATCTTCCCTAAGGGCTAGGAGATAATATCCAAACCGGGACCGCTCAATTTTTAAAACCACCCCCAATATGAAAAAGAGAAACCCTAAAATCAGATATACATAGGAAAGTTTATTCACAAATAGCATGTTTGACATTGCCGGCTTAAACTGAATCGATATGCCTTCAGCCCCTTTGGTTAGGCTCCGCCAATTGAGGGCTACCAGATGTAAAACTTCACCAAAAGCGATCGTAGATAAAGCGAAAAAGGGTCCACGTAGTCGGAAGCTCGGATATCCTACGATAGCTGCTACTCCCGTTGATAATAAGGCTCCCAAGAACATCCCGTACCAAGGAGATAAACCTAGCTGAACATAAAGTAATGTGGAAGTGTATGCACCTATCCCAAAAAAAGCAGCATGGCCTATGGATAGTTGTCCACCGTATCCTCCTATAATATTCCAAGCCGATCCCAAAGCAGCATAAAAAATCGTTAGGATGAAAATATTCAAATAAAATGGGTTCTGCAAAAGGAAAGGGGAAAATGCAAAGAAAACAAGGGCAATGAAAGGAACGTATCCTTGAGGTCTAAGGAAGAATCTATGAGACATAAGGCGACTCTTATAATCTAGGATAGCCTAGCCCGACCAAATAAACCCGTTGGCTTATAAATCAGTATGAACCAGAAAATTATGTAATAGATCCCCTCTTTAAAGGCGATAGAAATAAAATAGCCACTCATCGCTTCAATTACCCCGATAATCAATCCACCGAAAAAGGCGCCAGTCATGGATCCCATTCCCCCCAATACTACGATAACAAATGCGGTTAATACAAAATAAGCGCCTACTGAAGGAAAGACATAATAAAATGGGATTAACAAAGCCCCTGCAATACCAACGCAGGCAGACGCGATGCCGAAGGCTAAAAGGAATATGCGCTTAGTATTAATTCCCATCAACAAAGCTGCACTTGGGTCTTGACTTGTAGCCCGAATCGCTCTTCCTGTATAGGTGTTCTTGAGGAAGTAATGAATTCCCAGCATGATACCCACCGCCGCAACAAAAGCAACAAGACGGGGAAAGCTAATCATGAAGTCACCTGCTCTCAAGGACAAGGAAGAATAGGTAGTCTTTATACTCCTGACGTCGGGTGACCAAAAAAAGAGAGCTAGATTCTGGAGGAGTATGGCTAGGCCAAAACTTGCAAATACATGAGTCAAATGGGGTGCATCCAAAATAGGTTGGAAAATTGCTCTCTGAATTAGAACTCCGAACAGGAAAAATAGGGGGGTGACGATTAAAATTGAAAGGTAAGGATCGATTCCCATGAGGTGAAACAACCAATAAGAGGCGTACATTCCTAACATCAAGAACTCGCCGTGGGCGAAATTGACAATACCCACTACACCCCAAATTAAGGTAATGCCCAAGCTGATTAAGGCATACACTCCCCCGATTAATAACCCCCCAATGATCACTTGAATAATTGCTTCCATCGCCATCTAATCAGGGCATTTCATCTAAAGTGAGAGGATAATGAAAAATTGAAATTTCAGGGACGAAGAGGGAGAAGGAAAAGGACTCTCCGTCCTCTCCTTCTCCAGATTCCCTATTTGCCCCTATTGTTCCATGAGGGCATCGGCAAAGCAGGCTCAGCGTAGTTGGCCTTGGCCGGCCAGATGACCTGATATTTTACGTCCTTCCATTGCAAGATGTAGGCAAAAGACCGTGCATTCTGACCTGGATGGGGCTTGCCCGGTCCAAAAAATTTCACGCCCCAACCGCTTGGCGTACTCCATTCCGAGATATCTGTTTCCCAGGCCGCCTTGGCAATGGCTTCCGCATCCAAAGAGCCTGCTCTCCTGATGATATCAAAGACTACCATAGCACCCATATATGTAGCTGCCGGGTAGACACTTAATAGAGGCTGCCCATATTTTTTTTGATATCTATTGACCAAATCCTCAAGGCCGGGAAGAGCATTCTTGTTAACGTAATTCGGGGGACAATACCCCACATTCAAAATATAATCGCTGTCTTTTCCCAGCGCTTTCCCAAATACGGCATCTCCATAACCAGCACCAAATCCGTGCCAGGCCTTGACATTAAGCCCTAATTCTTTGGCTTGCCGGAGCATCAGAATCCCATCATTAGTATAGGAGGCTGCGAGCAAAACATCGGGTTTGGCCGCTTTGATTTTCATGATTAGGGGTGAAAGGTCAACGGCTCTGGCACTATACCTCTCCTTGGCGACAATATTGGTCAATTTGGCCGGCGGCATTAATTCATCCAAAAAATTCAGGATTGTTCCCCCGTAAATGGAATCTTCCGCGGCAATGGCAATACGTAATTTTTCAGGGGCCATTCCTAATTTGCTGGCAGTAACCTCCTTGGTGAAATCGACAACCATTCTGGCAAAATCGCTTGCCCGACAGCAAATTCTCCAAAAGTACTTGTATCCCCTCTCCGTGATGGAGTCCGAGGTCGCAGACAGTTCGAAATGGGGAACTTGATAGCGGTTGGTTACTTCGCTGGAAGCCATTGAGAGAGGAGAGGAGAGAGTACCCAAGATGATTTTTGTTTTCTCAATGGTGGTCAATCGTTCTGCTTCCCCTGCGCCGGCCTTGGGGTCGGGAGCGTCAGCCACAACTAGTCTGATCTTATTTCCCCCGATTCCCCCCCTTTCGTTTTGCACTTCGGCGGCCAATTCAACCCCCTGGAGGCATTCATTGCCCGGCTGCGCATGTGGGCCACTTAAGGAGAAAATGACCCCCACTTTGATGTCCTCAGAACAGGCATTTTGTGGAAACAAAAAGAAAATGGTCACAACGAAAAACAACTCTAGTATCCCCCAATACTTTTTCATGGCTTTCCCTCCTTGAAAAGAAGTTTTTTCCTTGGATCTCCTGAAATCGAAGCTTTTTGGAAAATTATTTCCTTATCCCATGGCCCTAATGCCAATATTGATTCATTATTTAAAGAAGTCCCAAGTCCCTTAATTCCATTAGGGCATTCTTATGGGCTTGAACAACTGCATCCACATCCTTTTCGCTATGGCTGGCCGATAAAGACCCCAGATGAACATCAGGGATAAATACTCCATTTTTAAGTAAGTGAGGACAGAAAGCATCGCGGGCCGCCAAGTTTTGTCCGGCGAGATCCCAGGTAGAATTAATTTCCTTTTTGGTGAAATGGGCAAAAAACATAATTAGCCAATTCAAGAATTCAAAGTGTAATGTTTTCCTTTAGCTACTGAACCCATCCTATCTCGATCAACCCAATTTTTTTCTACTGGGAACCTTCTCCCCAAACCTTTCACCTCCCTTCTATGAGTAAATAGCCTTTCACCAAACTCTCAATATATTGATTTTTTTGGGAAATCTATCCGGCTATTTTTTGACCTCACCTCCACCCAGAAAAGCCTTATCCTTCAAGGGTTTGCGGGTGGTCTCCTCTCTAAAACACCGATTTTCACCCAATCCTTAAAGGGGGTGGAGGTTAAATTCCCATCCCCTAACTTTCTCCTATAGTTTTGTGAAACCCCCATTTTTTCAAAATCCATTCTTCAGTTTTCTCTCTTGAGTTCCAAATCTTATGAAATCCTCTTTTTCACCTCCACCCCCAATCCGAGTATAATCTTCCTTGGCCAATCCCTATCCGAAAACTTCGGTCTTCACAAAACTGGAGGTATATGTATGACAACCTTTAATCCTCAACAAAAAATCCTTTTCTCTGCCGAATATCTCCTCGACATTCACCCCCTTAAAAAGTATGAACTCCTTTTCGATAACCTCAACTGCTCCCCCTCGGAAAACCTCTCTCTGAAGGAAGACCTCCTGTCTCTAAATCGGGACTCCTAAGTTTTGAACATTAAGGACTGTATTGAGTTTTACACTTAAAATAACCTATTAAAACCAACCCTTGATCATTTCTTTCAAGTCTGCATTAAAATCTCTTCGGGTACCTTCAATCTTATTTTTTCCCATCTCGATCACGTATACATAATCTGCAACTTCCATGGCTTGACGCACATTCTGATCTACCAGTATGATGCCACGCCCTTCCTCGAATTTCAGTTTTTCCAACCTCTTGTAAATTTCCCCTGTCAACCTAGGCTCTAATCCTGCTGAGGGTTCATCAAATAGGATCATTTCAGGATCGGTCATCAGACCACGAGCAATTTCTAACATTCGCTGTTGCCCCCCGGATAATGACCAGGCGTCTGCCTTCCTTTTCTCACCCAAGATTTTAAATCGTTCATAATTTTCGGACATTCTATGCTGGATTAGGTTCTTATTTTTCCTGAACGTCCAACCCCCTAGCATAAGATTTTCTTCCACCGTCAAAAAAGGGAAAATACTATGTTGTTGAGGAATATAAGAAATACCTTTTGCCACCATCAAAAAAGGATTCATACCTGTAATATTTTCTTTTTTGTAATATATTCTCCCTTTATGCGGATAAAGAAATCCATAGACAGTTTTGAGGAGGGTAGATTTACCCACCCCATTAGCTCCGATGACTATAGTGATATTGCCTAACTTTGCAGTAATCGAAATTCCCTGAAGTATGTTAATATCTTTACAATAACCCGCGAATACATTCTGAACTTCCAACATATTAGTCACTCCCCGAGGTACGCATCTAACACCCTTTCATCATGCCGCACCATAATAGGATCTCCATCTGCAATTTTGGCGCCCGAACTTAAAACCACAAGCCTACTGCTCAAGGAAAAAATTGATTTCATATCATGGCTAATGATAATAAAACTCTTACCCATTGAATTGACCATCTCAATAAGCTCATGAATCTGCGCGCTTATTTCCGGATGTACTCCTACAAATGGTTCATCCAATAAAAAAAGCTGAGGGCTCAACATCAAAACCCTCCCGAACTCCAACAACTTTTGTTGACCGCCTGATATGTTTCCAGCATATTCTCCTTTTAGGTGATCAAGATTCAAAAAGTCTAAAATTTCATTAGCCTGATCTCTAATCTTTTCTATTTTTCTTAATCTAGGAAAACCAGCAACAATTAAATTGTTTAGAACAGTCATTTTATGAAATATTTTAACAATCTGAAAGGTCCTACCAATTCCTTCTAAACAGATTAAGTGGGCAGGGAGGGCTGAGATTATTTTCCCTTTAAATTTTATACTTCCTGAATCAGGTACTAGTAAACCACTTATTAAATTTAAAAATGTTGTCTTGCCTGCACCATTTGGTCCAATTAACCCCACAATTTCCCCCTTTTTTACCACAAGATTTAAATTCCGAACAGCATGTATTCCCCCAAAAGATTTATTTAAATTCACAACCTCAAGAAAGTCGGACCCGCCAAAAGAGTTTTGATCTCCTTGCAATAAAGATTCTAATCTTGGTTTCGATATTTTCTTGGAATATGTATATTCTGTTTCTTGAAATTTTTCTTGCTTGGTTTCTTTCATTTCAAAACATCTATTGCGATAATTAGGGCTAACATAGTTTCTCTCAAACGAGGATATTAATGTCCTTAGCCAATTCAAGAATTCAAAGTGTAATGTTTTCCTTTAGCTACTGAACCCATCCTATCTCGATCAACCCAATTTTTTTCTACTGGGAACCTTCTCCCCAAACCTTTCACCTCCCTTCTATGAGTAAATAGCCTTTCACCAAACTCTCAATATATTGATTTTTTTGGGAAATCTATCCGGCTATTTTTTGACCTCACCTCCACCCAGAAAAGCCTTATCCTTCAAGGGTTTGCGGGTGGTCTCCTCTCTAAAACACCGATTTTCACCCAATCCTTAAAGGGGGTGGAGGTTAAATTCCCATCCCCTAACTTTCTCCTATAGTTTTGTGAAACCCCCATTTTTTCAAAATCCATTCTTCAGTTTTCTCTCTTGAGTTCCAAATCTTATGAAATCCTCTTTTTCACCTCCACCCCCAATCCGAGTATAATCTTCCTTGGCCAATCCCTATCCGAAAACTTCGGTCTTCACAAAACTGGAGGTATATGTATGACAACCTTTAATCCTCAACAAAAAATCCTTTTCTCTGCCGAATATCTCCTCGACATTCACCCCCTTAAAAAGTATGAACTCCTTTTCGATAACCTCAACTGCTCCCCCTCGGAAAACCTCTCTCTGAAGGAAGACCTCCTGTCTCTAAATCGGGACTCCTAAGAGCTCTCGTTTACAAAAACTTAAAACCTTTACCAACCCTCTATGACCTCGCCGTAGAACTCGTCGATAACCCAGCCCTCTCTCTTAAATTTGGTTTCAACCCTCCTCAACATCCTTCCCCTTTAGTCGAAAGACTCTCTTCTTTCTTAAGAGATACAACGAATGATTCCCTCCAACAAATCAGAAAATCCTTGGTCCGAGAGCTCATCCAATTAGAACAAATCACGGGCCGATTCCTCTCCATCGATTCCTGTCCCATCCTTGCTAATGCCAAAGAGAACAATCTCAAGACCTCCGTGAAAGATCGATTTGATAAAACTAATTGGGGGTATCTGCTTGACTCCCCTAACGCCCGGGTGTAGGATAGTTCTCTATGGAGGACTATCCAAAAACATTGCTTGAGTTCGAACAGCGGTTTCGTACTGAAGAAGCATGCATCGAATATTTGTTCAAGCTTCGCTGGCCCGAGGGGTTTGGATGCCCGCGCTGCGGACACCCGGAAGCCTGGCCCATGAAGCGAGAGCTGTACCGCTGTGTCCGTTGTCGCTACGAAACCTCCGTTACAGCCGGTACGATATTCCAAGACACCCGGAAGCCTCTGCGGCTTTGGTTTCGTGCTATGTGGCACCTGACGAGTCAAAAATATGGAGCCAATGCGCTCGGATTGCAACGCGTTCTCGATTTGGGCTGCTATGAGACCGCCTGCACGTGGTTGCACAAGCTCCGTCGTGCTATGGTGCGACCGGGACGGGAGCGGCTCTCGGGCACGGTTCAAGTAGATGAGATCTACATAGGTGGAGAGAAACCAGGGAAGCGGGGTAGAGGGGCAGCGGGCAAGGCGTTGGTTGTTGTCATGGTAGAGGTCAAAGAGGGTAAGATCGGGCGGATTCGGCTCAGGCGTGTACCGGATGCCTCTGGTCCCAGTTTGGAAGGTGCCGTTAGAGAGGGTGTCGAGCCGGGCAGCACCGTCTACACGGACGGGTGGGGAGGTTACAGCGGATTGTCTGAACTTCGCTATGTCCACGAAGTTGTCCGCAAAGAAGCTGCCGTTGGTAGGAACCTGTTGCCCAAGGTCAACCGCGTTGTTGCATTGCTCAAGCGTTGGTTGTTGGGAACCTATCAAGGTGGGGTCCACCTCTCTCACCTGGATTACTATCTTGACGGATACACCTTCCGGTTCAACCGGAGGACTTCGCGTTCACGCGGGAAGCTTTTCTACCGTTTGGTGGAGCAGGCAGTGGCCATCGAGCCGTTGCCTGGCCACAACATCCGCGGAGGATCTACAACCCCATGAACCACAAACTATTGACACAGGGGGAGTTAAGCAGATACCCCCATAATGATTTTATTAAATATTGTCTAAGCTAAGTTCTAAAAGTTTTTCTTCCTTTGGAACACCATTTTTATCCCAACCACGAACCATGTAATATTCATTTAACATCCCATCAAGATCCGGCAATTTCTCTGGGGTGTGTAGTCCTTCTCTTTTTAAGGTTAAAATTCTTTCTGGGAGAATGTCATCTTTTCTGCTAATTCCACATTTAACATTATATAACCTCTTAAGATTAAATATCCTTTCTCCAATTCTTAAAAATTCCTCAAAATTTATATTCCATCCTGTTACCCAATTTAACCATCTATGTACATCTGCGGCTTGAAGGCCAAAAACTGAAAATTTACATATCTTTAATGAATCACATAGTGCCATAAAGTTTTGCAAAACTGCTACAAATTTCCCTTTTCCCTCAGAGCTTAATCTATCAAAAGGTTCTAGTATATTTAATGAAGGGTCTTTTGTCCTACCTTCATATACCCATGAACAAGAATCGGTATGGCAAGCTCCTCTGTTTGCGGTTGCATATCCAAGACCTAAGCCATTAAAACAACGAGGGTCATGGGCAGGTAACTCTAAGTTCTTTACGCTAATTGAAAATTTATAGGAATTGTGCCCAAGTATTTCCGATGCTCTTTTGGTCCCTTCAGCTAAGATATTGCCAATTCCTTTCCTCCCCGCAATTAAGCTAATAAGCTCTAATAAAACTTCAGGATCTCCCCATTCAATCTTGAAACCGTCCGTATCTTTCTTAGTTAATATTCCAAGTTCAAAAGCTTCCATAGCAAAAGCAATTACAGAGCCAGTAGTAATCGTATCCAAACCATACCGATTACATAATTCATTCGCTTTGGCTATCGCCTCCATATTGTCAATTAGGCAAGAACCTCCAAACATTGCCCCTGTTTCGTATTCATAGCCTGCTCCATCAACAGGTGCAAAGGGACCATCAGAAACTTTAACCACTCTTCCGCAAGCCACTGGGCATCCATGACAAGAATATCTACCTACCAAGATTGTTTCTGCCATCCTTCTCCCAGAAATCTTTTCTGCTCCTTCACTCCAATTGCCCAGTTGCCAATTTTTTAATGGTAAGTCACCAAGAGCCTCAGCAGGAGAAATTGACCTGCTTGTTCCGTATAGAGTGGCATCCTTTCTGCCCTCTTTAATGACAGGAATAATTTTTCTCATTTCATTTGTTAATTCTCTTTTATTATATAAATAAGGTTTTTGATTTCCTCTTTTTAAAACTATAGCTTTCAATTTTTTGGAGCCCATGACCGCTCCCAAACCACATCTACCCGCTGCTCTACCATGCCTTCCATCATGCATTATGCTGGCAAACTTTACTAAATTTTCTCCAGCAATTCCGATGCATGAAAGAGCTATCTCATGGCTTAACTCTTTTTTAAGCAAATCTTCTATTTCATATGTATCTTTCCCCAACAGGTGTTTTGCATTTATTATTTCTACTTTTTCCTCTCCAATATATATAATTACGGGATGTGAAGACCTGCCCATGACTATAATGCCATCATAACCTGTGCTTTTTAGCGAAGCCCCCCATTTACCTCCCACATCAGATTCACCCCAGATCCCTGTCAATGGAGATTTTGCAATAATTGAATGTCTATCTGAACAAAGAATAGGACTGTTCCCAAAAGGACCGGTTAAATAGATTAAAACATTTTCAGAACCAAGGGGATCGGTTCTCTCATCTGTTTCGCCAAAAAGCATTTTTGCACCTAAGCCGCTACCACCAATAAATTGTTTAAGATCTCCAACTCTTAATTGTTCTTTAACAACAGATTTATCGGTCAAATTTATTCTTAATATACTGCCCATATACCCGTTGAACATATCCATTACTCTCCCATATCATTATTGTAGTAGAAAAATGTGTTTTATTTGCTTTCTTTTTCAACTATTTCTATACTAGACTTCAACAATTCTAATCCCAAATCGGCCTCACTTTTGTTTATGATTAGCGGCGGGCAAACTCTAATGACATTTTCTCCACAACGTAATATTAACAACCCTAATGTAAATGCTGGTATTAGAATATTTTATCAAATTCTCTGAAGAGCTCTAATCTACGCGCTCTGGAAAACTCCAAATGATCCATCATTAATTTCTCAGCTAGGCTACTATTTCGATCACATATGGCCTTAAGTATTTTACTGTGTTGTCGATTATATTGATCAATGTATTCGGGAATCGTGCTTACCCGTCGAAACCGATATATTCGCAGCCTTGTATGATAAATAAGATCCGACAGAATAGGACTGTCACAATTTAAGAAAATTAACCGATGAAATTTATCATTTATTTCAAGCCAAATTTTATATTCCAACTTTGCTTCCGGCGATTGCATTTTTTTATTAAGAAGTCCCAATTTCTCACAACAAATTCTATCTTGGCGCTGAGTAAACAATGCTGTAGCATATGACTCACAACGACTTAAGATGTTGTAAATTATGTCAACATCTCTTAAGGATAATTTTGTAACAACTACCCCCGCATAAGGTTTAAGCGTCAAATATCCCTCAGAGGCAAGTTGTCTACAAATTTCGCGGATCGAAGTCCTGCTAACTCCGTATTTTTGAGTCAGTAATTTCTCAGACACCCGATCGCCCGGCTTGAAATCTCCAAACGCAATATCATTCCTCAATTCGTTGCAGGCTTTTCTAACAATACTTTTAAACTCCATAGTCCCCATGTCGAAAAAGATTTCGGCCAGTGATCAACTAATTTATCAAAGCAAAGCTTTTCTAAAAGCTTTCAATAAATGTCAGACAAGTTTACTAAATTGGAAAAGTTATGTCAAGAAAAAAATTTTAATAGAAAAATTTTTAATGTAGGTTTGATGGTCTCGTAAGAAGTCAGGCAGCGAGTTTTATTAAAATTTGGCTGCCGAAGCTATCGAGGCCGAAATAATTGTTCATTTTATCGACAAAGGTTGCTATACCGTAAGAGAATCGCTCTTTG
>Ga0315284_10006618_pt1 | contig 16499 bp, 25 predicted proteins | sample YL17G09_16_MG_FD_203696 | JGI IMG/M metagenome (GOLD analysis project Ga0315284, IMG submission 203696) | Sediment microbial communities from Yellowstone Lake, YNP, Wyoming, USA - YL17G09_16 | ecosystem: Environmental > Aquatic > Freshwater > Lake > Sediment | place: USA: Wyoming | collected...
TTCTTTATCTTCAATTATATATTTTATTTTATCAACAATATCCATATTTCTCCTATGTAAACAATTCCTGTTATATTTATATTCTTATGATATTGTTTTTATAAATAACAAAGAGGATATCCTTAAAGGGTAATCCTATCTTTTTGGAGTGTTCCAATGGCGAGAGATGACGAAATAACCAAGGTAGATTTAGAAGAAATAATAAGAAAATTAAAAAAAGATAGACAAGAGGAAGACCCTTTAAGAAGAAGTGATCTGGGCCTATATATGGACGCATATAAAAATATGATAGAGTTCAGCACCACGGTTCTTGAAAAACAAAAAATTTTAATTGAAAAAATAGAAGAAATTATTATTAATCAAAAAAATATTATATCTGATATAGAAAAAGAGAAAACCCTTATAGGAGAAATAAATAAAAAAATGGTAGAAGATGATAACAACAGAGAATTAAGTAGAACAAAGGATATAGGATCTTTGCGAAATCAGATATATATTTCATGGGGAACAATGGGGGGAATTATTATTTCTCTTATTTGGGTAATAATGAATTTAGTAGATAAAAATCAATTATTATTGGCAATTGCAAAAAAACTTGGTGTTGGAATAACCAATTAAAAAGAGGATAATGTAATGGGTATACCTACAGTTTTTATTGTTAGTAACAAACCAGAATTTTTAGATAGAATAGAAAATATTATTAACAATATAGAAAAAACAAATACATTTAAAATTCTTAATAAAGAATTATTTCAAACACAATGTATTTTAAATAAAATAGATTTAGTTATAACACATGCTGATCCTGAAAAAATAACTGATGATATAATGTTCTATGAATCATGTCTTGATTTCTCCAAACATATGACACCAATTCTTTTTGTTATACCACAAGGAAAAAAAGTTATGTCATATCCAAAGGGAATAAAATTAACTATTGATTTCGCTTGGGAAGATATTCCTGATGACATAATGTTTAATAAAATAAGTTTAATGTTAAAAGTGTCAACAGTTATTTGTCAACGAAAACTGATAGATGCAAAAGAAAAGGGTATATGGGACATATTGAACTATTCTAATATTTTTGTATTGGTTCTCGATAAAAATCTGAAAATTGCATTATGTAATAAATATCTTGCAAAACATCTTGGTTATAATGACGAAAAAGATGTAATCGGATTAGAGTGGAAAAATTTTCTTCCCCCATCAACAGCATATGCTATGAAAGAAATTTATGAAGCAATAAAATCTGGAAGAGAAGAATTTAAAGAATTTACCACAGAAATAATTCCAAAAGAAGGAAACTCCTTTGCCGTCAAATGGTTTAATTCATATATAAATGGAGAAGATGAGGTTCTTATTAGAATAGGAACTCCAATAGGAACTCGAAGAGAGCATAACGAAGGTATTGATGCTCTAAGATTATATTATAGAAATGTTATAGATAAAGACAGAACAACAATTCAATCAATCAAAGAACTTACACTGAAACAAGGATTAATGAGATGAGACTAATAAAATTCATAAAAGAACAGGACGGGGTTCCTTCAGCGCCAGGAGTAACAGGTGATGTAGGAGGGGGTGTTGCGGGTGGAACAGGATCAACAACAACTGGAAATATAGAAAAATATTATCCATATAATTTACGAGCAAGAAGAAAAAATAAGAAAAAACTTCTTCGAAAAAATGAAGAACAAATTCTTGAAAATTCAACTGTAATTGCAAAAGAAATTCTAAACCAAATTCGTACCATTGATAAATTCGCAATGGGGGCATGGGGAGCAAGCGAACTTATTGCAACATCTGATCCTCCAGGACTCCAATTTAGAGTAGGAGGAATGACTAAATTTAAAGGTAAAGTAATAATTACCTTGAACCATAAAGACCTTTACGATATAGAATATGGTGTAATAAGAAATATGGAGTGGATTTCTAAACACAAAGACCATGACGTATATGTTGAAGATTTAGTCAAATTTATAGATGACTATGTAGGATAAAAAAATATGAGACTTGGAAATTTTCTGACAGAACAAGATGAAAGAATAAAAGTTATTATTCTAACAAGTAAAAAAGATGGCGGATCAAGCGAAGACCTTTTCGATACAGCAGAGAAATTTAAAAAATTATGTGAAAAGAAGAAACTTGAACACTATGTTGCATTCGCAGAAAATTCATACATAAGTAAAAAAGATGGTGAAATAACTATACACAATTCAGATGATACAAAAGGATTCAAAATACATAAAAACAATACTGTTGTTGTCGTAAGAGGAAGTGTTGATAATTTACGAGTTGGTCTTGATCTTTTAGCACAACTGGAAAACAATGGTATTTTCTGTATCAATGGTAGAGAGTCTATAGAAATATGCGCCGATAAATACAGAACAATTTTAGCATTGGAGGACGAAGGTATAAGTTGTCCCAGAACAGCATTGATAACAAATGAAGATGGATTGAAAGATGCTTTTCAAAGAATAGGAAGTAAATTTCCTTGTATTCTAAAAACACTTACAGGATCAAAAGGGATAGGAGTATTCTTTGCAGACTCATGGATGGGAATGAAATCAACACTCCAAGCAATGTGGAAAATAAATGAAAATACAGAACTCATTATTCAAGAATACATCGAGGCAGAATTTGATATGAGAATCCATGTTCTCAATGGAGAAGTAATTGCAGCAATGAAAAGATTCAAAATCGAAAATGATTTTAGATCAAATTATTCTTTAGGTGGAGAAATTGAAGAACTCGAAGTAGATGATAAACAAAAAGAGATTGCAATAAAAGCAGCAAAAGCGGTAGGTGCTATATGGGCGGGGGTTGATGTAATGGATAAAAAAGGAAAACTTGTTGTAATTGAAGTCAATTCATCCCCAGGAACTGAAGGTATTGAAAAAGCAACAGGTAAAAAAGTAACCGAAACCGTACTGAATTATGTCATTGATAAAAGTCATTGGAAAAATATAAAAATGACAGAATGCGGTTATATTGAAAAAATAAAAATAGAAAAAGTAGGAATTTTTGACGCTAAAATGGATACTGGAAATAGCGGGTATTGTGTCATTCATGCGGATAAATGGAAGAAATCAGAAGGCGAGATCGTATGGGATATAGGTGATAAAACTGTTGTAAGTAAACTCAAAGAAATAAGACCGTTACGAATAGGTGGATTAGATAGCAGGATTGAAAAAAGACCTGTTATTATGTTGGATGTTTCCTTCAACGGAGAAAAATATGAGAATGTAAGATTCACTTTCTCTAATAGAAAAGATTTATCAACACCTGTATTGATGAATAGATTATTTTTAAGAAGAGCAAGTTTATCTGTAAATTCTAACTTGAAATATAGATTATCGGAAAAATAAATGAGATTAGAAAATTATTTGACAGATGGAAAAGTAATCAAAAGAATAGAAATAGAAAATATAAAAAATCTCCCTATGCTTCATACTAAACTAAAAGAATTAAGCAAAGGAAATAATTTTACATGGACAGTTGCAGTTGTTTTTGGATTAGCATATGTAACTGCGTATGCTAATCCAAGCAGTATAAATTATAATTCAGTAGGTGATTCCCCGATGGGATTCAAGGGTTTTTACCAGAACGGTATCTTCAAAGAATTTCCAGAAAAAATAGCAACCAAATATCGCAACTCTGCTATAACATTAGACTAACTGCCACAAAAACCTCCACCACCAGAACCACAAGAACCATATCCTGTGGAATAACTTTTTCTCTTTGTTGTTTTCTTCTTATCTGCAAGATGGTTTCCAAGTTTAATTTTCTTCTTGTCATCTGCTTTCATTCGTGTCAATGCATCTAATAAACCTTCTGTTGCTTTTATTGCATCATCCAATGCTCCCATATCAACTTCCTCTTTTTCTCCGTAAAGTATAATTTTTCCTTCCCAATCTGCTGTAAAATTTCCATTTGTCTGAATAATTCCTTCATATACACCTTTCAATTCAACAGAGGGTTCCAGTGAAGAACATTTCCAATTTACATACATCCCATCTATAAACTGACCCTTCGTTCTACACACAGGACAGCAAGATGAATATGTTGTTTTCCATCCTTCATAATATTTTTCATGTTTTGTTGGTTCTAAATTACCATGTTGTTTACGAAATGAAACAGCAGAAGCACCGCAATCTTTCGCATGATTGATAAATCTCCTAATATTTTTTGGAGATATGTTATTTGTTATAACACAATTGAAGGTAACATCCATTCCTAAACGATTACACTCACTACATAATGCAATAAGTTCTTCTTCATTAGGAATAGTATTTGTTCCATATATCTCTTTAACAACACTATCATCGTAATGATGTCTACTTATGTTTATATGATTTACTTTCTTAGATATAACATTTAATTTATTCATAAGATTTGTCCCGTTAGTTGTCAAAACAACTTTCAGAAATTTTTTCTTATCAATAAGTTTCAATACATCTTCCAGATATGGACTTATCGCAGGCTCTCCGCCTGTAATACTTATTTGTTTGAATTGTTCTGGAAGATTTTTTAAAATATCTTTTACCACTCTTACATATGCGGGACGAATAAGAAAAATTTGTGGTTTCCAAAAACAAAACTTACAATGTCCATTACATGGGCCAGGCAAAACAATTGATAAATTTGGATTTCCTACTGCTAAATTCATTTCCATAATAAACCACTCTTTTTATTTATAAAGATAGTTATTATTACCAACAATCCAAAACAATACTCTGTCCGTATACTCAATACCCATTTCTTTCCTATGTTCAGGATGAAGCAAATAGCGCATTGCTTTCGCTTCATATATAACATTCAAACGAAAATTCTTATCTATATCATCTCTATTAAAAATCTCAAAATGTATCTTCTTTGTATATGGATATGTTTTGTCAATAAAGAATTCATACCCTCTGGAAGTTTCGAATATATCAAGTATCCTGTCAACATCTTTCCTTCTATCATATCCTGCAACTTGAATACCAATAATCCTCTTTACATTTTTCTTATACTTTTCTACACCATGAATAATTCCTGCTAACTGAATCCCACTACCTACTGGAACAATAATTACATCAAGATCATCAGGAATATTTTGAACTTGATCTGAAATACCAGAACCTACAGACTCCATCAAAACTTTTTTATCTTCAATATTCATACCAAAATCTATGAGATAAAGTTTTTTTTCTTTTGCTATACATATAGTTTTACTTCTCAAAACATTGTTATAACCTATCTTTGCTACATTTATAATTTCTGCTCCAAGACGAAAACACTCCATCATCGGTATATGTTTTACTATAATATTACCAAGTATATCATTGACCCCTATAGTAATATATGTTTTCATTCCATAATAATTTGAAATCATCGTAATAATTACAGGTTGTGGAGACTTGACAGAGGTATAACTTATAATCCCTTTATACTTTTTCAATTCCTCTTTTATTACTTCGAATAAATAAAATGTTTGACGAACCTTTCCACCACCAAGAAAGGGATTATCCTTAAAAGGAAGATAAAGATCATCTCTCTTAAAATACAAAACGGAAAACCCATAGACATCTTTCAGAGTATCTATGGGTGTTAAATCAATATGAGAAACTATTTTTCTCGAATCCATTACGGCCTCAATTTTACATCATACACTTGCTTTTCGTGAACGAAACCTTTAACCTGAACAATCTCTGTCATCTTATGATTGTAAAACACCCCTGCAATCCAAATTCCAACCCCTGTCCCAAACAGGAAAAACACAAGAGAAATCAAAACCCACTTATACATCGCATTACTAATCTTCGACAAGATACCTTCCTTCTTCACATTCAAATTTTCTTCCATTTTAATTTTCCTTTCTTAAAGAGCATAAGACATATTTTCTTCATCTTTTTGTCTATCCTTTATCTTCTTATAAAGGACAAATGTTTCTTTAGCATACTTCTTTGCTTCTGGATTATTTCCACCTTTATATAATGCTAAAGCAAATAATAAATCATCATTTGCAATGCGTAATTTTTCTTTCAATATCCTACACCCGTATAAAATATCAACATCAGCATATTCAAAAGTTGCCCACGGTGTCTGCATCAAACCCTTATATCCCTTTTTAGAAATTGCAGTATACTTAAATTCTGATTCAGTATATATTAAAGAGATAATCAATGTAGGAGATAAATTTGTAAGTTTAGATGCGCTCGTTACAGCAGCCGCAAGATCATTACGTTTTGCTTCAGGAGCATTCAATAAATTCAATGCTTTATTTGCTTCTTCTAAAACAATATCGCCCTTCGTAATAATTGATATAGGAACTGGAAGAATTTTATTAAAACTGTAACCGGAATATGAAAGAAATGATATACTTACAAACAACAAAACAACATCAACAAATATTGTTATTCTTGGTTTAAATATATTATTCATTTTTCTCCTTTTTTATTGGAGCCCCCAACGAGAATCGAACTCATATTTCAACTTTACCAAAGTTGTGTTCTTCCATTGAACTATAAGGGCAATTTTTTTCGTATTATTTCAACATCCCATTTTTCAATATCCTCAATAGGAATACGAATAACTTGTTGAAAATTTTTATTTGGTTTTTGAGGTTTTATATTTTCTAATTGTTTTTTCAATGATTCTATATATAACATAAACATTGTTCTATGAATATTATGATGAGAAATTCTTTTTTTACCAATAAAACCATTCCCGCTATTATATTTCTCTATATCTCCTTTTATATATAAAGGTTCTTTATCAAAACCAAATCCATTTTCTGATCGTATCCAACATTTCCAATCAGCATTATGATCATCAAGGTCTTTCAAATCTTCCAGCAATGATCTTAATTTATCAAACATTTTCTGTCTTTTATCTTCAAAATTACCACTAATAGCAAGATCAAATCCAGGTCCACTTACAGGTTTAAATGTAAGGCTTGAATCAAACCAACCATCATTACGAATATATACTTGACTTACTTCTAAAATTGTATCTTTAGGAACAATACTCCATTTATCAAAATGTTCAGCATTTCTATAGATTGATTTGACAACCCGTTCTTTACTTATCACACCGTCTTCCAATAATTTTATTTGATCTTTTGGAACTATAAAACACAATTTCATATCTATTCCTCAATAAAGACTAAAAAAGCATTACGCTATATTTATATTATAACATAATGCTTTCTTATTGTAAACATTATAAGGTGTTGATTTACTTCAATAAATTTTATTTTCGTTCCAAATTATTCCTATTAATGCTGTATAAAAAGAACATTTGGATTTGTCAAACATTCCTTACAATCCTCTCCACACTTTACCTTATTACCTTTTTTACAAGGACAAACAAATGCCCCAGTTTCTTGAGCACGAATTTTAATTTCTTCTTCTGGTCCAAAATTTACCTTTCCAGCAATGATAGAACTTACCAAATTAAAATTCGGAAGTGCTTTGATCTTTGACCAGTCCCATATTCCTTCTGTTTTACTATATGTATAAAAGCGAACCTTTGGTCTTTCTTTCACTATCTCTGTCCACATGTCCAAATATTCTTGAGAAAACATATCACCGGCTTCATGAATTCTTACAACATCACCATCATCTAAATTTTTCAATATCTGTCTTTTCAAAAGATGGGTTGCTTCTTTTGCTAAACGAAAATTCCTTTCTCTCGATAATCTTACTTCAGGATATTGACGTTCTGCTTTTTTAGCATAACAAAATTTAGCGCATTGTGATGAATTTGGGCAGCTTCTTATGGCAGGTAAATTGAATATTTTTACATTTTTAGAAATTTTTAAATTACCCTTGCTCATACTTATCCATAAATCTTCTACTGGAATTTGTTCAAGGGGCATACCTTTATATTTCAATCTAATTTCTTTTTCTACGGCAGAAAGTTCATTCAAATATGTTATAAGTCTCATTCTTTTATCTCCTAAAAAATAGTCTCTTACATATTTATAAATTTACTTTCATATTTTGGTAGGGGCGATGGGAATCGAACCCACACCCTATTGGTTAAGAGCCAATTGCTCAGCCAGTCGAGCTACGCCCCCAATTTTTGAACTCTATAAACAATTCCACTTCCAGGTGTTATTTCTGGAAAACTAAACAATGGTAATAATAAATACTTCAATGATTCAACAGTAAAAACACAAAAATGTGGAACAGAGAAATCATTAAAATTCTTTGATATCAATAAATCCAAAGTCATTATTGGTGTTTGAAAAATAAAATATCCATTATCATTTAGCAGACTATATATTTTATTTATACAAAATTTCGGATTAGTAAAATGTTCCAAAACTTCTAATGCAATTATACAATCATATTTCTTATCAAAAACAATATTCTCAAAAATATCATTATAAACTTTTATTCCTACTTTCTCTATTCGCTTTGCATATTCAGAACATATTTCAGTCGATTCAATCTTATATCCTTTTTCTTTCAAATAAAATACTGTTCCCCCCGCATCCGAACCAATCTCCAACATAGAACCTTCAAGGGGAAATTCAATTTCTTTTATCCCTTTTCGCAAAGTCTTTACAAGTCTTTTCGCATAAATCTCTTTGGAAGTAACACCGTCCTGACGATAACTTTTTTCATAATATTCTTTTGCTTCATCCCTTGACATATAATTACATTGATAAAAAACATAACAATCCCGGCATTGAAGGTATTTAAAACCCCCACCAAAAACCTCTTTATTATCAGAACTCTTTCTATTACAAATTGGACAATTTTCTATTTTCATAATGTTATGGTGCCAATGAGTAGAGTCGAACTACTGTCTTTCGCTTATCAGGCGAATGCACTAAACCATTGTGCTACACCGGCATTATAATTTTCCGTAAAATTTTATATATTTTTTCTTCAATTCTTCAAGGTCTTTTTGTCTTTTTACAATCTTCTCTTTTAAAAATTTCTTGAAATGTTCCTTTGCTTCTATTTGAGTTTCATAAACTCTATCTTCTGGAATCTGTATCATACCTTTCTTTGTTTCCAAAGTTACTGTTTTATTATCACAGTCTTCATTATAAATTGAACCACTAAGAATTTCATTATAGATATGATCAAAAGTCCAATATTTTTCATAATCATCATACATATTATTCTCCCTTACAATTTGGTAGTCCTTGATGGAATTGAACCATCTTTTCTGCCGTGTCGAGACAGTGTGCTAACCATTCTACTAAAGGACCATAATAAAACTGTCGAGAAACAGGTGAATAGCTGACCAACCTTGGGATGGAGAATTGCGTAACGTGCTCACTCCCGTACCTTATGTTCACCTTGCTATTCTTTGAGGCTACCTTTTTCCGTTACTCACTCGACAAAATACTTGTATTCCTGGTCGGATTCCCCACCCGACTCCCGGCAGAACATATATCACCCGTCATTGCTTCCGTACCCGTTGCTTACTCACGTTGTTCAGTCGCTTCGGCCCTCAGTAGTGCTATTAGAACTCATTTTTTTATTACATTTACAACAATATTTCTTTTCACGTTTTAAAAATTTACAAGATACTTTTTCATTTATCTCTTGTCTTTTCTCTTTTGTAGAAAATGAACAAGCACATTTTTTACTACAGAAATCTCCACTACACCATTTACTATATTTACCCTCAAATTCAATTTCACAATTTTTACAGATCATTTTGAACTCTCTATACCTATATATATCAATTTATATAAATGATCCAAAATTTTCAATCAATGGTAGTCTGGGTTGGATTCGAACCAACGGTAATACTACTTTGTAAGAGTAGTGGTTTCGGCCTCTCGCCCACCAGACTATTCAATTTCAAATAATTTTTCAGATACATCTATTTTACAATCATAAATTGGTGTAACATCAAAACCCTTATTTATTAATTCATCCTTTTGTTTATCTATCAAAAAAACTTTCGAATATGGAACTTTTCTAAATTCCATAATAAAATCTTTTGACGTTTTCAAATCCCAACCAAAAACATCTCTAACATCTTTTATAGCATGAATAACTTTATCTTCAATATATTTTGATATTTTATATTCTTTAGTAGAAGAATTCGTATAAAAATCTTCATTCTCTAATATAGATATAGGAGATATTTGAAATCCACAAAACAACAAATCAAAATATTGTGAAGACAACAAACCATAAATAATATATTTATTACTCCGAATATGATCAATAAAAAATTTTGCTTCTTTCAATCCGCAATCTAATATTTTAGATACAACCCTTACAGAAGAAATATAATTATCTGAAAATAATTCTTTTGTTATTTTATATTTCGAAAAAGGACTTGATAATTTTATATCCATATTATTATTATACCATAATCATAATATATTGTAAATGGAGGAGAGTGCGAGATTTGAACTCGCAAGGGTTATTAGCCCAACGAACTTAGCAGATTCGCGCCTTTACCAACTCGGCCAACTCTCCGAAAAGAGGCGGTTGAGGGATTCGAACCCCCGAAATCTCTGGGTTGCAACCAGATGCCTTAGACCAACTTGGCCAAACCGCCTAAATTACTATCAGCCAACAACGAAAGTATATCTCCATGACAATCTTTAGGTTTACACCAACACCCCAAGATTTTTCCTCGTAATTCATACAGATCAGAAAGTAAATGTTCTTGCTTCATAATCCATACCTGATATTTTTGTAATACTTGTTTCCTATTACCGTCTCTACCTATTACAAAAGGATTTCCCCATTTCGATCCTCTACCAATATAAACATCGTATCCAGAATTTCTAACATGCACAACCGTTGTTATTTTTATTTCGTTCATATTATTTTCTTGGAGCGGGCAGTGGGATTCGAACCCACACAGATCAGTTTGGAAGACTGACTCCTTAGCCCTTCGGACATGCCCGCAAATTAATTACATTTCCATCTACCACCACAAAGCCATATAATGTTTACCGAAATATTTCAACCCTCTTTCAAATCTTTTTCTATCAACTTCTGGTGAATACCACATTTTATCATCAGCATTTATTTCATGAAAATAAATCATATCATCCAGAATTTTATACCATCTTTTCATACCAACTTCTACATCTTCATGTTCTTTACAAAAACACCCAGGACAACCTACTGTTAATTCTTTAAACCTTTTCAATCTTGGTAAAATAAATTGAGAAGTAGTCATATCCAACGACCATGTATCCCGATCATCAAACCCCCATTTCTTTCGTTGTCTATACCATTTACTTCTTCTCGAATCCGGTTTCTTTTTCATTGTATCTTTGCCTTTTTCAAATCCTCAATAATAGAAAGAATTTCTTCATCTTTATTTTTCAATTTTTCCAATCTCTCAATTATAACATCAATTTCTCTTCTGATGCTTACAAGTTTTACAGCAAAATCTGGATATGATTTATGAGACATTATTTTTTCCATAGAAAACTAAATATTTACCAAGTTTCTTTTCACTTATTTCTTTTTCAATATCAAAACCATTATCCGTAAAAATACAATCTATCTTTCTGATCTCTTTTATTCTCTCTTCCAATTTATAACGAACAATAACTTTTGATGTTATATTAGAAAGGTTTTGAATAAACTCAACTTGTTTATTTTCTTTCAGATGATAAATAAACGATATTACAAAAACATAATCAAAAAAACCTTTTTTCCCCATTACACCAAATATATCATCTTTTATATATTCAATATTTAATTTTTTATTATATATTTCTTCAAAATTTTTTTTTACAAAAAGTGCTTGATCAAACCAATACGGACTTAATTCAACACCAACAACATTCGCACCCTCAAGCGCAGACCTAACACATAACAACCCCGCATTACAACCAACATCAAGAAACCTATATCCACTTAATTCTTTTGGAAGATATGATCTAATCTTCTTCCATACTTCTTCCCCGTTACCTTTTCCTGGAGTTACAATCCCATTACCAAAATCAATAGTCTGATACCATTTTCTAAATTCTGATATTTTCTTTTCTAATTCCAGTATACCCATAATAAAATTCTTCTTCCTGTTTCTTTGTTGCTCCTAATGCATATAAAAAAATTGATGTTGCATTATACTCATCTATATATGGTTGATATTGTTTCTTATATATAAAAGTTCCTCCCATATCACAAACTCTTATATCATTAAAACCATAACGAAAAAGTATATTTAGAGCATTTACATCCAACAAAAATATACCACACAAATCTCTCAATTTGGATAACCATAAACCAAAATCATAAAAATATTTTGGTAATATTGGTTTTCTCTTTGATTGAATATCTCTAACAAGAATACCGACCATCCATTCTGAAACCTTGAAGCGAATATTCGCTTCATCAAAAACATCAACCACTTTGGGAAAAGTATTATCTATTTCACATACCTTTTTATGTATTTCGATACCTTGTATAAAAGCACTTTCCTTTTCACCATTTATACAACATCGAACTTTATATATACCCGCTTTTGTAAAAAAAGCATATGCTGAACGACCAATAGGATATATTTTTACATTACCATATTTCCGAACAATAATATCTTTTATATTATCTGGTAATATATGACCAGTTTTACATATTATTTTTTTTTCAAATATATCCCTTTCAACATTTTCCATATAATTTTGGCAGGAGCAGGAGGGATTCGAACCCTCATCGTGTCGCTTTGGAGGCGACTGTTTTATACCAATTAAACTACTCTCCCGTATTCCTTTCTTTTATTATCTCTATAAATATTTCTTCAAATGCATCTTTAGGCAACCAACCAACATAACCACCAGGAAATATTATTTCATATCCAGGTCGTGAAAATTGAAAATTTTTATTATCCAACGGTCTTGCTTGAATAGCATTTACTCCAATATAAAATTTCAATTCTTCAACCTCATTTTATATTATACAAATCATAATCAAATATATGTTTTTTCACTTCTTTATATAATTCATCCAAACTTTTAATATTATTATTCAAACAATTCTCTGCGAGTATATCACCATGAGGCAATCTCGCACATATGATAAAAATTTTATGTAACAAATTTGTATTCTTTTTTCTTTCAGGATCAAAATTTAGCACAGTATCAGAAAAAAAACTTTCTGAAAGATCATCATTATTTCCATTATACATTTTATTCTCTTTACACCAATCACCTAACTCTGTCCCAAGATATGGAACAAATATAGAAGACCATGCCATTTCAGGACCAATATCAACATTCATTTTCAAGAGAGCAAGTTCATCTTCTATTATTGTTTCTGGAAGACCTAACATCTGCTCTGTTCTCAATTTGAACCCATATTCTTTTACCATTATACAAGCATCAATAATACTTGTATTTGACATATGACGATTCAATCTTTCACTTCGAACCTTCTCATTGAAAGTTTCAATCGCAACCGTTATCCCCAAACACCCCGCTTCCGCAAATAATTGTAACCTGTTATTATTTATCATCTCTGGGCGAACTTGACAATGAAAGGGAATACAAACATTTTCATTATATTTCTTTGTAAATTCTTCTAACCATTTCATATCATGCCCAAAACAATCATCTTGAAAATATATAAGTTCTGTTGAATAATCTTTTTTTATTTTTTCACACTCTTCAATTACGGATTCAACTGATCTTTGTCTAATTTTTACATTGGGGTATAATTTACGGTAACTGATATTATAACAATAATGACAACTATATGGACAACCAAATGAAGTCATAACATTTTTTATTTTATTATATTTAAATCGCTCATCATAATTATAAAGAACTTCTCTATCAGGTAAAGGTATATCTTCCATTTTCATCAAATTTGGATTGAATACAATCCCTTCTTCTCCCTTCCCATTACATATATCAAGGATAGATTTCATTCCTTCCCCGACCACAACATAATGAGAATATTTTCTACAATCATCATGAAAAAAAGTGCTATGAGAACCCCCCATAATAACTTTCGTATTATAATTCAAACCCAATGATAATTGATACATCTGAAGATGAAAACCTGTATATACAGAAAATCCGATAAAATCATAACCATCTTCTTTTATGATTGCTTTATCATCATTCACTAATAATATATCGGATGTGTGACCATCCTTTTTCAAAGAACTTACAAGATACATCAAACCCAACGGTTCAATAACCGAATACTTACCTACCAACAAAACATTTGACATTCATCCTTTCCTATAAAAATTTTTGGTAGTGGGTGAAGGATTTGAACCCTCAATAGGCTCCAGTCCGAAGCTGACAGGGTATAAACCTGCTGTGTTACCGTTACACCAACCCACCACAATTTTCCTTGGAGCTACCGATGATAATTGAAATCATATCTATACTTTACGAAAGTATTATTCTTCCGCTTGAACTACGGTAGCATTTTTCCATTTATCATCTTCTTTTATTTCTGTTTTTAAATTTTTATCTATAACCCAATCATCAACTTCTTTGAGCAATTGTTTTTCTGATTTCCAATTAACAGAATATTTTGCTGTTTCTAACTTCATCCATTTCTTAAACACATCAGAATTTATTAATCTACGAAAAGCAATTTTTTTATTTTGATGTTGACTTCTTTCTTCTCTGCTCTCCCCTATTGCTCCTGATCGTATATGAACAATACGAACACCACTTTCTACTTTGTTGACATTTTGGCCTCCATGACCAGATGACCTAAATGTTTGTATTTCAAAGTCTTTTTTAGTTACACTAAATAAAAGTTTGTTCTTTATTTTTATATCTTTTTGCATTTCCAGCCTTTATAATATTTTAATTTACCATTCGCAAGTTTACATAAATTTTGTGAATATATTATAATTCCTCGTTCTCTCATCTCTCTACAAAATTTAGTTATACCATCTTTTACTTCCCATACTTGACCATCTGGATTTTCAACAAGATATAATATTTTACAAATCTTTTTTCTCATTTCTCCTTGCCACACATTTTTCATAATATCGGATTTTCTTTCTAACAAACCAGGAACCAAATAAGATTTTTTAACACCTTCACTTACTCTATCAGAATACCATTTACTTTTTTCAGAATTATTGAGTATATTATCCATTATCATTTTTTGTTTTTCTACAAGAACAGGATTCTTCCATATCTCTTTTTGTATTTTACTTGCTTCCTTCTTTTTCTCTTCATCTTTCCAATAAAGTTTTTTTGCCTCAATATTTTCTTTTCTTGAAATATAATACTGTCTTGAATTCAAAATCCTTTTTTGTTTTCCATTTTTAACAGCCATCATAGAAATAGCAAATTTTAACTCCCTAACATATTTTGTATCTTCAAAAATCTTCGCAAGTAACCTATGAGCAACAAAATGTTCTCTGAATGTCAGGTAAATCAAATTATCATTATTCAATTCCTTTAAACAAATGGGTGTTATATGATGTTTTTCTAAATATATTTCCTTCTTTTTTTCTAATCTTTCTTTCTGTAAAAATCTTCTCGTTCTTATAAGATTTTTATAAATTAACAGATAATTCATATCTTGCCCCCCAACACTATTTATATAAAAGGGTGGACAAAATACAAATAAATTTGGTAGCAGGGGAGAGATTCGAACTCTCATTAAATCTTATTTTTGAAACAAGAATGTCTGCCAATTGCAATCACCCTGCCGTATATTTTACTTTCAAAAAAGTGCGGATGATCGGATTCGAACCGATACTGGATAGTTCTTAAAACTATTGTCTCCTGCCTATTGGACTACACCCGCATTATCAACCTTCATCAATGTTGAATAAACAAGTCTATTATAAAGATCAGCTCGTTTTCTATTGAACTTTTTTATATCATACTTATCAGCAATAAATAATGCTACTCCTGCTGATCTTGAAATTCCTGCATGACAATGAACATATATTGTATCAACTTGATGTTCAAATGCTTCAATATATTTCAGAAATTTTAATATCTGTATCGCATGATTTCTCTTAAAATGAACATAACCCTCAAGAGGTCCACTTAAATCGTGAAAATATAAGCGAAGTAATTTAATTCCCCAGTTTTTCAACTCAACCTTATAACCATCGGATATTGATATAAGAGCAACATTATTCAATGGTTCAATTTGTTTTGCTACAATTTCTGGAAAAAAGAAAACATGTTTTATCATAAAATCCTTTGGTGCAGAGTGTCCGAATCGAACGGGCTTGTTTCGGGCTTCAGCCGAATGCATTAACCATAATTGCTTACTCTGCAAATTCTGGGGGGCAATAACGGAATCGAACCGTTGTCTGCGGGGCCACAACCCACCGTCCTTACCACTGAACGAATCGTCCCATAACTATAATCTATTTAATATATTTTGTTTCTTTTCAATATCATATATAAGTTTTATTTTTAATTTTTCTTTTGCTTCATTATAAGAATTAAAAATAAAACCTTCAACCGTATCAACATCTCTATATCCATTAATTTCTCTTACAGTATAAACATCAATACGATCTTCTTCTCTTTGTCCTACAATCTCACCTTCAAAAATATCATTATAAAC
>Ga0315284_10006619_pt1 | contig 16499 bp, 15 predicted proteins | sample YL17G09_16_MG_FD_203696 | JGI IMG/M metagenome (GOLD analysis project Ga0315284, IMG submission 203696) | Sediment microbial communities from Yellowstone Lake, YNP, Wyoming, USA - YL17G09_16 | ecosystem: Environmental > Aquatic > Freshwater > Lake > Sediment | place: USA: Wyoming | collected...
AGGGATAATCCGGTCGACCCCTTGCACCACGTGATAAGCGCGGTAAAAGCCACCGCTTGATGCACATGCGCCCATAGCGATGCACCACTTTGGCTCTGGCATTTGATCCCATACTTTCTTGATGATGGGTGCCATCTTCTCGGTGATGGTGCCAGCAACGATCATCAAGTCCGCCTGACGGGGGGAGAACCGTACTACTTCCGCGCCAAAACGGGCGATGTCGTACTTAGGGCCCACGACAGACATAAACTCAATACCGCAGCAGGCGGTGCCGAATGTATAGGGCCATAGTGAGTTTTTCCTAGCCCAGGCTAGAAATTGATGTGCTTTGGTAGTAAAAAACGATTGATCTTGGTTTTGCTGATCTTGCTTCATAGTACTAGTTCGTGCCTCCTGCGCGGCGTTTTGGCGCTCGACATTCCTGGGGAGTCATTGTCAAAAACTCAAGTCCCCTGGCGATCCCCCGCTGATGAACGAGGTCTTCTAGTATAATGCCAGAAAGTGCGGCACGAATCGCGCTGGAAATCACACCCCAGGCATCCTTTGAGCTGCAGACATGCTCGGCCATGCAAGATGTCCCGCCTTCTAGGCATTGGACTGGCTCAAAATTGTCTTCAACAGCCGTGAAAATAGCCAGCACGGTCAGCTCCATGGGGAGCTGCGCCAGGCGATAGCCCCCACTGCGGCCGCGTGTACTCGCGATCAGCCCGGCCTCACGCAAGCGGCTAAGGATGTGATCCATGTAGTCTAGGGGGATGCCCTGCCTCGCGGCAATATCTCCGCGCTGGATCAACTGGTTGTCGTCGGCAGCCCAGTGCCCACAGAGATCCATCATGATCTTGAGTGCATAGCGACTTTTCGAGGTGATATTCATAAGAGTGATCTTGCCTCTAGTTAGTTACAACACGGGCACTATGTCGACGATGCTTTCCTCGCCGAAACGTTCCTGCAGTTGCTGCTGCACGCCGTTGAGTAGAGTCATGGTCGAGGACGGACATCCCTGGCAGCCACCACCGAGGCGAATGTGGGCGATGCCGCTATCAAAAGCCTCCAAGCGGGCGAAACCCGAGTGGAGTGCCAACATTTCCGACACTTGACCCTCGAGAAAGAGAGCAATATCTGCCGCCAGCCCCGAGAAGCGATCGCTGGTTAACGGCTCCTGAAAGCTGCCTTCTTCGGTCATGCCGAGGAGCTCGCGCATGCTGTCCTCGGCCTCTACTTTGGTCAAACCATGGCTCGTTTTACCCGAGGGAACATGGACTGCCTGCCAACTGCCATCGGCTTTAGTGCTGATGACGACTGATTGTAGCTGGCTCATATCGCCACGACCTCCAAATATGGATTAAATTCGCTGCGTAAAATACTTTCAATTCCCTGGAGAGTGCCCATCATCGCGCTAGGACAGCCACCACAGGCACCTTGATAGCGCACGGTTAGGATATTGCCATCGAGTTCCAAAATCTCGATATCACCACCGTCGGCCTGCAGACCTGGGCGGATGGTGCGGTCGAGTATTTCTTCTAGTTGCTGAATATCGAGAGGTAGCGCGGTTCGCTCTACTCGTTTGGGTTTAGCCATAGACTCAGCAAAATCTGGGTCGTGCTCGGGTAGAGTTCTGCGGATGACGTCTTCGACGCTTTGGCTCAGCGCTGCCCAATCTGAGGCGCCATTTTGCGTTACCGTGATCACATTCTCAAAAAGATGGACCTGCGTAACATTAGCTAGCCGAAGGAGCGAGGTCGCAAGTGGCACGTGCTCGCATTCGCGCGTCTCTGTATAGGAAATCTTACCGTCGCGCTTGATGTCGACGCTAAGGATAAACTTCCACGCATTTGGATTTGGCGTTTTTTGCGTACGAAGCTGCAGATTAGTTGCTAGTTCTATCATGTGTGACCTCACTCAGTAGAAACTGTCTGCTGATTGCTGAGCGCTCCGTTGAGAGCATGCCAGGCTAAAGCAGCGCATTTTACCCGTGCTGGGTACTGCCAGATCCCCGAGAATATTTTGAGCTTTCCAAGGCTGTGAGCTTCTGTGTCGGGATTTAGCTCGCCCTTGAGCAGACTTTGAAATTCACTAAAGAGGGTTTTAGCTGTGCCCGGTGATTGCCCTTTAAGCGCCATGGTCATCATTGATGCCGAAGCTTTACAAATGGCGCAGCCGCTACCTTCGAACGCCGCCTCGTGAATCACGTCGGCACCATCGGGGCTTTTAGCGATCTGCAGGTAAACCCAAAGGTGATCGCCACACAGAGGGTTGAACCCTTCGGCAGCATGGGTGTGGCTTTCTAACTTTTTGAAATTACGAGGCTTTTTGTTGTGATCGAGGATGACCTGCTGGTAAAGATCTACTTGTGATGTCATGCAAATAACCTCTGCACTTTGAGGATTGCTTGCACCAAAGAGTCGATTTCACTTTTTGTATTATAGAAAGCCAAACTGGCTCTAGCTGTTGCGGGTACACCGAAACGGTCCATGAGGGGCTGTGTGCAATGATGGCCAGCTCGGATTGCGATCCCTTCTTGATCTAGCAGAGTGCCTATATCGTGCGGATGGATATCATCCAGTACGAATCCGAAGATGCTGGTCTTGTGCTCGGCGGTGCCGATCATACGTAGGCCCGGAATCTCGCTTAAACAGCGCTTACCGTAATGTAGCAGTTCGTCTTCCGCAGAGGCAATGGCAGCTAGACCGACGTGATTGACGTAGTCAATCGCCGCGCCTAGACCGATCACACCTGCAATATGGGGAGTCCCAGCCTCAAACTTTGCTGGCAGTTCAGCATAAGTAGTTTTAGCAAAAGTGACAGACCTGATCATGTCGCCGCCACCTAAAAATGGCGGCATTCGGTCCAGTAACTCGCGACGTCCGTAAAGAACGCCTAAGCCTGTTGGGCCAAAGAGTTTGTGCGACGAGAATACGAGAAAGTCGACATCCAGAGTCTGAACGTCTAACGGAATGTGTGCCACTGCTTGTGCAGCATCAAGCAATACGGGCACGTCGTGGCTGTGGGCCAGATCGATGATATGTTTGATCGGATTGATCGTACCTAGAGCGTTCGACACCGCAACAATCGCAACTAGCCGCGTCTTCTGGTTGATGAGTTGCTCTAGTGCGGTGAGGTCAAGCTCGCCGCGATCATTTACCGGCACTACTCGGAGTGTTAGCCCTTGGCGTTCACAAAGCATCTGCCAAGGCACAATATTAGAGTGATGCTCCATGGCGCTGATGATGATCTCGTCGCCCGCTTTCAGCAGGGAACCGTAGCTGTGAGCGACAAGATTAATACCGGCGGTGGTGCCAGCTGTGAAAATAATCTCTGCCTTTTCTCTGGCATTGATAAAGCTACGCACCTTTTCCCGCGATGCTTCAAAGTCTGCGGTAGCCTTTTCACTTAGGTAGTGTACCCCGCGGTGCACATTAGATGCGCCGAGTAGCAAGTGGCGTTGGACCGCCTCCACAACAGATTTGGGCTTTAGAGTGGTCGCGGCGTTATCTAGGTAAACCAGGGGACGACCACGCGCAGTGGTTGAGAGAATGGGGAAATCCTTACGGATTTCCTCAACCGCTAGTTTTTGTGTGGATGCTGCAGTCATGTAAAGTACCCCATCGTTCTTGAGCGTAGTCGCTTTCTGACGTGAGGCGCTTTCAGCAAGACATCATCAGCAAAAGCTGTCGTCAGCAGTTTGCGAGCTTCAAGAGTGGTTAATCCCCTGCTGCGGAGATAAAAAATTTGATCTTCGTCTAGCTGGCCGATACTGGCACCGTGGGAGCACTTCACATCATCGGCGTCGATCATCAGCTCGGGCTTGGTGTCGATCTCAGCGTCAGCGCTGAGTAAAAGATTCCTGTTCAGCTGTTGTGCGTTCGTGCCTTGAGCCTCTCTAGTTACGACCACCTTGCCGTTGAACACAGCTCTGCTATCACCGTCGAGGATTCCTTTGTACAGCTGGCGGCTCGTGGCATTTGGCACCAAGTGGTGGACGGTGGTGTGATGGTCAACCACTTGACCAGCCTTAGTCAAATAAAGGCCGTTTAGTTCAGCATCGGCTCCTTCACCTGCCAGCACTACATCGAGATCGTAACGACTGAGACGACCGCCGGCGCTGTAACAGAATGAGTCTAGACTTGCATTTCGACCGAGCTCAATTCGGCCTCTGCCTACATGCAATGCCGATTCGCCCTGAAGGTCTATACGGCTGTATTGAAGTCTTGCTCCGGGAGCGATCTGTATGTCTGTATGACTATTTGTGAAGGAGCGCGTTTGTCCGGCTGCGCTTACAAAGGTCTCGGTGAGTTTGAGCTCACTGCCCTCGCCTAAGACTAAAAAGTGTCGCGGAGCCTGTGCCGTATCATGCGCCTCAGACGTACTCACATGCAAGATGTGGAGCGGACGTTCGCAAACGGTGTTTGGCGCAAGTTCAAGGAGGGTGCCGTTACCGAGAAAAGCAGCGTTAAGTCGCGTAAATGGCTGCGCTGCCATCAAGCTCTGTTGCAAGCGAGGGCGCAAGTAGTCGCCATGGCTCGAAAGGGCGTCGGTTAAGCTCGTCAACGTAAGACCTGGTTGCTTGTGGTCGATGTTGCTGTTGCTTAGAGATGGCTGTCCGTTGACGAATACCAGCACCGTTTCGTCACTAACGATGTAGTCGGAGATAGCCTCACGAACTGTGGCGGAATCAGCGAGCACTGCTGCAAGACTGTAGTTGATGTCACTGACAGGGCGCAGGCTCGTATATTTCCACTCTTCATCCCGACGAGTCGGTAGACCCGACGAGTCAAAGGCTGTGAAAGCGTCCTGACGCAGTTCAGAAACCCAGGTTGGATCCTGACGCTGCGCTTGCCAGGCAGCGAAGGCATTGGCAAATGGATTGCGTGGATCAGATTGCTTTTGCATCGATGACATCACCTTCTTATTGCAGCAGCCAGTCGTAACCGCGTTCCTCAATCTCCAGTGCCAGGTTTTTATCGCCGCTCTTGATAATGCGGCCACCGGCTAGTACGTGCACATAGTCTGGCACAATGTAGTTGAGGATACGCTGATAGTGAGTGATGAGTATGAGTGCGTTGTTCTCAGTCCGTAGCTTGTTGACGCCCTCGGACACCAAGCGCAGCGAGTCAACGTCGAGGCCAGAATCGGTCTCGTCGAGGATCGATAGGCGCGGGGAGAGGATCGCCATCTGGAGGATCTCGTTGCGTTTCTTTTCTCCACCGGAGAAATCGACGTTGAGTTGCCTCTCGATGAACTTCTCATTCATGCCGAGATAGCGGACTTTTTCTCGTAAATATGTATCAAAATCGAGTGGATCCATCTCTTCGCCGCCTTGGTGGCGGACGGCAGCATTGAAGGTGGCGCGCAGGAATTCGGCATTGTTAACGCCAGGCACTTCCACTGGATATTGATAGGCGAGGAAGATGCCTTCGCGAGCACGTTCGTCTGGACTTAGATCGAGAAGATTCTTCTTTTTGAAGTTGACCTCGTAAGCTAGCTCACCACCGCTGACTTTATAGTCTGGATGGCCAGCGATGACTTTCGACAAGGTGCTTTTGCCAGATCCATTAGGACCCATGATGGCATGTACTTCGCCCTCTTTAACCGTTAGGTTGAGTCCCTTTAGAATGCTCTTCTCGTCTACTTCGACTTTTAAATCACGAATCTCTAACATATTAACCAACGCTCCCTTCGAGCTTCATTTCGAGCAGGCGCACTGCCTCAACAGAAAACTCCAGAGGCAATTCTTTGAATACCTCTTTGCAGAAACCATTCAGCAGCAAGCTAATCGCTGCTTCATCATCAAGACCACGGGACTTTAAGTAGAAGACCTGCTCAGCACTGATCTTGGAGGTGCTAGCCTCATGCTCGACGCGTGCGGTGGGGTTCTTCACTTCTATATATGGAAAAGTGTTGGCACTGCATTTATTGCCAACCAACATGGAATCACACTGTGAGAAGTTGCGCGCATTTGTTGCTGACGGCAGGATTTTTACCTGGCCGCGGTAGCTGTTGACCGATTCGTCGGCCGAAATTCCCTTGGATATGATCTTACTGGTCGTATTCTTACCGATATGCACCATCTTGGTGCCGGTGTCGGCTTGCATCTTGTTGTTGGTTAAGGCGACGGAATAAAATTCGCCAGTTGAGTAATCACCTTGCAGGATCACGCTGGGATATTTCCAGGTGATGGCCGAGCCTGTCTCAACTTGAGTCCAGGAAATTTTCGACCTTTCGCCTAAGCAGATGCCGCGTTTGGTGACGAAATTATAGATGCCGCCTCTGCCCTCTTTGTCGCCCGCGTACCAGTTTTGGACGGTCGAATATTTGATCTCGGCATTGGCCAGAGCTACCAGTTCCACGACAGCTGCGTGTAACTGATTTTCGTCCCGCATCGGCGCTGTGCAGCCTTCGAGGTAGCTAACGTGGCTGCCTTCTTCCGCGATGATCAGGGTGCGCTCAAACTGACCTGTTTCTGCCGCGTTGATACGGAAATACGTCGATAATTCGAGCGGACACCTAACGCCTTTCGGGATGTATACAAAAGAACCGTCACTGAACACTGCCGAGTTAAGTGCAGCGTAGTAGTTATCTTTATAGGGGACCACACTGCCGAGCCAGCGCTTCACTAGCTCAGTGTGTTCGCGCAGGGCCTCGGAAAAAGAGCAGAAGATGACCCCATGCTTGGATAGTTCTTCTTTGTGGGTCGTTGCTACGGAGACAGAATCAAAGACAGCATCTACAGCAACGCCGGTAAGGCGTTTTTGCTCGGCGAGCGGGATGCCCAAGCGATTAAAGGTGTCGATAATTTCAGCGTCGACCTCGTCGAGGCTCGTGGGGCCAGGAGCTTTCTTTTTAGGCGCCGAATAATAGCGAATATCTTGGAAGTCGATCGGTGGGTAGTTGACGTGCGCCCACTGCGGTACCTCCATCTTTTGCCAGTAACGAAAGGCCTTGAGTCGGAACTCCAGGACAAAATCGGGCTCGTTCTTAATTTGCGAAAGTCGGCGGATGACATCTTCGTCCAGACCCTTAGGGAAAGCATCCGCTTCCACATCGGTGACAAAGCCGTACTTATATTCGCGGTTTGAGAACGATTGCGTCGCAGCGTCCGAAGTCATGTTGACCTCCAAGTCGATAGGCTCACTAGGCTCACTCTCAGAGAGACCCACTCTCAGACATTAATTCCGTTGGCGGAAATGTCTACCAATTTAGTGGAGTTTACGCCAGCTGAACTTAAGTAGCTTATGGGACAGCAGATTTTCTGCAGCCGTAGCATCATCATCAGCAGTGTTTGTAGGGGGGATTTCTGGAATTAATTCGGAAACTTGGGGTGGCGGAGAGGGTGGGATTCGAACCCACGGTCCAGTTACCCAGACACTAGATTTCGAGTCTAGCACATTCGGCCACTCTGTCACCTCTCCACGGGCCTCAGGTTATAGCCGGAAGTGACGGAGTTTTCACCGCAAATTTATCGAAATATCTAAGACTCTTCGCTAGCCCCTGCAGGTTTTTTATAACCAAATGAAATAATTAATATTTATCAGATGTGCAAGGTCAGCGCGTAGCCACCACGGCCTCTGCGAGTAATCGGCCTGCCGTGAATGCACCCTCCACTCGGCCTCCGACAGCCCAGTCGCCACCGGCCCCAAGGCCCAATTCTGGGTTCCACAAGACTCCGGTAGGCTGGGCGGTAGTAGGTGCCGCATAGCGCCAGCGATGCGTTAGAGCGATGTGGCCGTTGGGTAACTTAGTCCCCAGTGCTTCGGCTAGGGCGCTGAGCAGTCGGGGAGCGACCTGCTCAGTAGTCTTCTCGAGTAGTTCGTTAGAAAGATCTGCTCCAGCATGGAGAGTCCAGGCAGCAGGGTGAAGGGTGCGGCCAGGTTTGGTGTGATTGGCTGCGATCCAATCGAGGCCGCCTACTCGGATGAACGCGGCATCAAAGTCTACAGGCAGTGGTTCATCAAATAGGGCCAAGGCAGCCCAGCAAGGGGTCATCGGCACCGCGCGTAACGCTTCCTCAAGAGCTGTGTCTCGAGCGAGGTCGGCCGCTTGCTTAGGTGGCATAGCCAGTAAGATGCAGTCATAAGATGCAGTATTAGTCCCATCTAAGATCCAGCGACCATCTGAGCCCCGGGTGATCTTATCAATTTGCTGATTGAATTTAATTTGCGTGCGAGGCCACACCGACTCCAACCAGGCATTCATTCCGGGAGTCCCGATCCAACGGATTTGCGAGCTAGCGTGCTCCTGCGCTTTTAAATGAATGTATGCGATGCGGGCATCCCAGGGCCTAACGCGGCCGAGCTTTTCCTCATCTTTCACAAGTGAGATAAATTCAGGCGTCAATGCGGTCATGAACTGAGCGCCTAAATCAACGCTACCTAAGCCATCAATGCGTTTGACAGCTAATCTGCCGCCGATGCCTCGACCTTTGTCATAGACGTCAACGTCCCACCCGTGCTGGTTTAAATGCCGTGCGCAATTCAAACCGCAGACCCCGGCTCCGATGATGGCTGCGCGTGGTTGAGATTGACTCATGAGAGATGGCTCCAAAGGCTTCCGTCAATTATTTAAGAGCACCATAGCTGTTGCTTGCGACTGGCGCGACTAAAGATTCCGACATAAGATTGCATGGTATGATATTATAGCGATTTGATTCTGAAGGAGAATTTATGCGGTTTCTGGCTTTCCTCCTATCTTTTTCCTTGGGCGGTGCATTGGCTATGGCCAAAGCTGATAAGCAGGGATTTTCTGAATTAGAGGCTAAAAATCTTCGCGGCGAAAATGTTCCTTTCAAAACTTACAGCGGTAAAGTTGTGCTGGTTGTGAATACAGCTTCACGCTGCGGGTACACACCGCAGTACGCTGGCCTACAAAAACTTTACGATAGTTACAAAGATCGCGGCCTTGTCGTTCTGGGATTCCCGAGCGATGATTTTCATCAGGAAGATCTTGAGGGAGAATCGATTGCCAAGTTCTGTGAGAAGAATTACGGCGTCAAATTTCCTATGTTCAAGAAGGCGCACGTTAACGGTCCCGAGCGTCATCCAGTCTACAAATACTTGACCACCAACTCTGCGAAATCTGGCGACGTGAAGTGGAATTTCGAGAAGTTTCTCGTGAACCGCCGCGGCGAAGTGGTGGGTCGCTTTTCCTCAGGTGTCGCTCCTGGTGATGCTGAGTTGAACAAAGCTATTGAGACGGCACTAGCCGATGCGAAGACCTAATACTCTTTCTGTTTGAGTCTGGCTTCGAGAACTCTAAAAAGCGCTAGCTGGCTCAGCTAGCGTTTTTTTATTGGCATCTTTTTGGATCGCGCGGGCTAGTCGGTACATAAACCAGCGATGTACTTCTGCCTGTGTCCATCTATAGATGATCCAAGGTAATGCAGGACGAAAGTCATGGACAGCTGCTAGGCAGGCCGTACCGCCTAATGTTTCCCTCAGCTCTAGTCGCCCACGTCGGTTCTTTTTGCTACATAGTAATCCGCCCTGGACATAAAATAGTTGGCGATCGGGCGCGCTGCGTTCGGGGCTATATTTCAGTACAAGTAGGGTAATGGGTAAAAAAGTTAGTTGGAGCAAAACTCGGTCGTCTTGATTTCGGACTTTTACCAATAGTGGAAATACTTTTGGCAGACGTGCCAAATACTGCTGTGCTACCCATGCAGCCCGCCTTCCCTGTGGCAGTGGTAAGCGCTGGATCGAACGCACGGTACCGTCCTTTCCCGGCTTGAAGCCGCGAAAAGCGTGTGGTTTTTCTCCAGAAGAGATCACGTCCGGCAATGTCTCGCGGGCAGCGGTAAGAAAATCCTTAAATGGTGGATCGCGGTCAGGCCATTGGTGGTCTGGCCGCACTAACATCGACTCACTCAGGCTGTTAATGAGCGGGTAAACCAGGTCTTTGGGTGCTCCGGTCACAAGGCGTACCCAGAGTTTACTTAAGCCGATTGTGAAATAAGGGAAGTTCAGCATGATCGGTTTTTTGCCGAGAAGTTTGGCCGTGTCCGCGATCATCCCGCGGTAACTGACGGGCGGATTAGCGCCTAAGTCGAAGGTCTTGCCCTGGAGTTCGGGGCGATCCAGGCAAGCGCTTAGGCAGCGAACGACGTCATCGAGTACTATGATTTGGCAGCGGTTCGCCGTCCAACCTGGACACACCATGAACGGGAGTCGCTGTGCCAGCCGTATCAAGATGGTAAATGACGACCCCTTTGGTCCAATAATCATTCCTGTGCGTAAGCATGTCACATTGGGTAGGTAGGACCTCAAGGTCGTTTCTACTTCGAGGCGACTCTTTAAGTGCTGCGAAATAGTCTTTCCTGCTGGGACTAGACCGCTTAAATAAATGACATGTTTGACGCCGCGTAGGCGTGCGGTGCGAGCAAAATTGTCGGCTAAACTAAGATCAAAATCAGAGAAGCTTCCCTGATTTAACCTGGCTCCTGGGAGCATCGAATGCACCAGATAAAATGCCGCGTCAATCCCTTCAAGAGCTTGCTCTAGCTGCAGCAGATTATGCAGATCGCAGCTAATTGCACGGTAGCGCGACGGAGCCTCGGGGTGATTCACGACTAAAGGCGTTCGACTTAACGCCACGACTTCATGGCGCGTGTGATCAAGCAAATAGTTAATCAAGGATTTGCCGACAAATCCTGAGGCACCCACCACTGCCACGCGCATATTTGCTCCGCCAGGCTCTCAAATTTTATGTAGAGGTCGAATTTATAGTTCCGACTTTACTAGCCTTTGGCGTTTTAGACCAGCCAAGAGCTTCTTGCGCTGGGCGTAGATAACGGCAGAACCAGGATACTGCGAGGTCGGCGACTCGCTCGAGCGTGCCAGGCTCTTCAAACAAGTGAGTTGCACCGGATACAATCACCAATCGCGCAGGATCTGCCATTAGTTGAGCTAAGGCGATGCGATTCAAGCTGATGACCTGTTCGTCATCGCCACCCACTATTAGCAGCGTTGGGGCAACCACCAGAGGGAGGTCGCCAGCGGCCAAGTCTGGGCGACCGCCTCGAGATACAACGGCATTGATAGTGTCACCTAGGTTTGCTGCGGCGACCAAAGCTGCAGCTGCACCAGTGCTAGCACCAAAATAACCAATTTTAGCCTGGCTCAGTGATGGCTGTGATTGTGCCCAGAGCGTAGCTAACATCAGCCGTTTTGCAAGCAGCGCTATATCGAAGCGTAAGTGTCGCGTTCGCGTATCAATCTCCTCCTCCGCGTCTGTTAGCAGATCAAAAAGCAGGGAGCTCAAACCAGCGTCGGCTAATTTTTTTGCGACAAATTGATTTCGTTGGCTATGACGGCTACTGCCGCTGCCATGTGCGAATATCACCAGCGAAGACGCGATGGGCTCCGCTAGCAAGAGCGCGCCGTGAAGTTCTAGACCGTCACTTTTGATTTGGATCTCTTGGGGACTCCGGTGTGTCATGGGATCTCCCGTGCTCGTGCTAAGAAACGCCTAAGGAGATGGGATATTAGACGCTTCCTCTAGGTTGCGACCTTGTGACTCTGCTTTTGTGAATCGCTCGGCGGTGTCATCTTCGCCGCTGATATAGGCTGCATGATCGATATAACCATCGATAAATTGCGGATTTTTACTTGCCGTCGCGTCCTCCCTGTCCATCTCGCAATTCAGGCAATATGCTGTCTCGGGAATTGCCTTCAAGCGCTCAATAGCGATATCTTGCCCGCAGCATTCACATACACCATAGCAGCCCTCTCTGAGTCGCTTGAGGGCCTCATCGACTTGTGCGAGTGTCGCCGCTTCTAGGCCAGTGATCACGAGCTCAGTCTCCTGTTCTGCTGCATCTGCACCTAAGTCTGCCGGATGTAGCCTTACGTGACTTAGCTCTCCGGTGGCTTCTTGCGTCAGATCTGCTAACGCATGGCGCTTTGCTAGGCTCATAGTAGCTTCGGTAGCGGCTCTTTTAGAATTAAGAACCGCAAGAAACTCGCTCAACTGCTGTTGTGTTAACATGGCAGGCCCCAGATCACGGCCACGCGTTTTGGAGACGTGGCTGGTGATAGTTGTGCCTTCCAAAGGCCACAACCAGATCGATCACACATCACAGAAAATTCATTGCACCATCTGTGCCAGCGAATTTGTCCCGTTGAGCTACCGCTCTGTAGGATTTCGCGCAGTCGCAAAGTTCACTAAAAGCGAAGTCATATTTCTTCGTTTTCAATTTTGACAAATCAAAATGAGACCCCATATTAGACTTAAGGCATTGCCAATGGGCTATGCAGACGTGTCATGAAAGGAATCAGCATGATGGGGTACTCGCCGACAACTCCTCTTTACGTGTTTTTCTTCAGCATCGTTGCTATTTCTGTCGCCAAATCCTTCCTTTTGCTTACGGCCCCAGCTGTTTCCAAGGCGAATAAGAGGCTTTACAGCCGATCGCGGCGCTAGTGCTGCAGCTAGCAGGTAATCCTCACTAGAACCGGGGGCCCGTATGGGCCCTCCTTTTTACTTCTTTGTGAAGCGATAGAAAAAGGTCGCCAGGCTAGTGGACATCGCTGCATGGTGCGATGACACAACCATATGAAATATATAATTAATTTTTAATTTTATTTAAAATAAATAATTTGTTTGAGTTTTTAATGCAAAATCTATAGAAGCTAATCCTGAATTTAAAGATTTTCCTTTTATTCGGGGCTTTCATGCGTCGTCTAGACCTTCCTTATCTAAGCAGGCTATCCATTATCCTCACTTGGCTCGTTCTCCTCTTCGTTACGCCTCAGGCTAAGGCCGATGTGATCTACCAAGCGTTCAACGAACACTTCGTAGACATCGAGACAAAGTTGGATGAGTTAGCTGCCATTGGCTACTCCCACATTCAAGTGTCCCCACCGCAAAAGAGTATAAATTTTAACCAGTGGTGGGCCAGGTACCAGCCACTGGACCTAAGAGTGATCGACAGTCCTCTGGGAAACGAGGGGAACCTGCTTCATTTGATCCAGGAAGCCCATGCCAAAGGATTGAAGGTGATCGTTGATGTGGTCTTCAATCACATGGCGAATGCTGATTTGGCTGGCTACCCAAACCTCGATTTCCCGCAATTCTCTGCGCGTGACTTTCATGTTGCAGCAGGCCGCTCCTGCATTAAGGACTTCAATAACCGCCACCAGGTCACAAGTTTTTGGTTATGCAGTGGATCTGGGGATTCGGGGCTACCCGATTTGGATACTGGATCGACTTATGTACGAAACGAGCAGAAAAAGTATTTGGCTAAGCTTCTCGACCTCGGCGCTGATGGGTTTCGCTTTGATGCAGCTAAACATATTGAGCCAGAATATTTTGGGGACATACTTGGGTCTGTGCCGAAAAGCACGTACTCCTACGGAGAGGTGATCGCTAATTCTATTGAGGAGGCGGCACTCTACTCTGACTATATGCCTGTCACCGATTTTAATTTGCTTTCCACCATGATCACTGCCTTTTCCCCCCGGGGTGATCTTCGTAGTCTCATGTATCCCGTCGGCTCCCGAGGCGAGCTCCCGGGCGCGTCTAAAGTTGTGTTTGCTCGCAACCACGATACGGCGATGGACTCCAACTTCTATAACTTCGGCGATCTCCGCGACTCCCTTTTGGCTTCGGCATTCGTCTTGGCGCGTGGCGTAGGGACTGGCTTTGTTTATCGTGACGATTACAGGGAGCCTATTGTCGAAACTGCCGTAAGGTTTCATAATAAGTTCAACGGTACTGGGGTTTATGTCCGCAATGCAGACGAAGTGTGCCCATCCAAGTGCGATGCGCGGACGATGTTATTTATTGAGCGCAACAAATCGGGTTTGGTGATCTTAAATTCTGCGAATAACAGTGTCGATGTGCCCCTTGCTTATATGCCTGGGCTTGATCCGGGGTGTTATATCGATATGGACACCAAGTTAAAAGTAGAGATCGGTAGGGCTAGTAACGGCGCTATTTCAGTCCTCGAATGGGGTGCCGGCGAGCAGCAATTGCGTGGTGGGTTTGTCATTGGCCCGAGGTCAGCTGCATTTCTCGTGAAATCCTCGTTGATATCCTGCAAGTGATCAGTGCCATTCATCAGTGGCTAAGGAATGACTATGACCAGCAGCATATTCTTGCGTAAGTTAGTCCTCACACTTGGTGCTATCAGCGTCGCCGGCGCTCTATGTGAGTGCCGAGCCAACGTTCCTTTGCTGGGGCATCGCGATAGCCGAGTGACTGGTGCTGGCTCTGCAGTTGCCGCCCTACCCGATGTTAGCCGAGTCGGCGTCGATAGCGTGATGTCTTGGTCGACGGCAAGAAATCACGAGGCTGAATTGGCCTTCACTCAGAACGGACAGCCAAGATATCCATCACCAAATTTTTGGGGTGATGAGACGATCTACGAGATCATGATCGATAGGTTTAATGACGGGGATAGCAGTAATAATTTTAGTATAATTTCAGAGGCGCAGCGTAACCAAGGCTTGAGTCGTAATCGCGGCATCGAAGCCTATCATCATGGTGGCGACTTAAAGGGAATCACCAAGCGTCTCGATTATCTGGCCGATCTTGGGATTTCAGCAATCTGGGTCACACCGATTTTTGAGAATTCCAATGGCAGTTATCACGGCTATTGCGTTTCCGATTTGACTAAAATCGATCCTAACTTCGGCAGTGCTGAGGATCTAGCGGAACTAGTGCGTCTGGCTCACGCCAAGGGAATTCGAGTCATACTTGATGTCGTTGTCAATCACCTGTGTGATCCAGCTACAAAGTACGTTCGCAAGCATACGCCGGCAGAACACACTGCTTGTGCCGATGATCTAGCGCGAGCTGATGCATCCGGCTCCCCCACGTTTTCGCCAAATCAGGTCGATCTTGCATTCTCAGAGTCATTTTTCCCCCCGTTAAAGCTGAAGTACTTCTTCAATCGCTGCGGAGAAAATTCGCATGCAGAAATGGCCGGAGCTGCGCCAACGACAGTCTTCGGTGACTTCACCTCTGAGATGCTCGATTACGACACTCGCAATACGGATTTCCAGCGCATCTTTACCAACATTATGGAGTACTGGATTGCATTTGCGGATGTCGATGGATTCAGACTCGATGCGGTGAAACACACGACTAGCGATTTTACTGCTTACTTTTCGACTGAGATTAGAGACTACGCTCGCAAATTGGGAAAAAATCATTTTTATGTCGTAGCGGAAATTGCCGGTGATTCTTTATCCATTTCTCAGCATTTAGGGCGGATGAACTCGGCGCAAAATACGGCTACCTGGAGAAACTTAGTCCAGAATAGCGGCCGTCTCGGGAAATCCATTTTAGAAACGGCACAAAGTAATCCTGACTCACCTTATCCCGGTGTGTCCGGTGTATTTGATTTTGCGCACTCAGGGATTTCGCGGGATGTTCTGACCAATGTTAGATCTAGTCGTATCTTGGAGAACTACTTCCTGACCGACACCTACTACCGGGATCTTGTAGCCCAGGGTGATCCGCGACTAAATTTGACCGTGCTCGAAATTCATGACTGGGCACGCCTTACTCAACAGCAGCAAGATAAAGCCAGATTGGGCTTGTCTTACCTCGCGACGGCGCCAGGAATACCCGTGATTTATTACGGTCTGGAGCAAGCATTCAATGGGCAGTGTGTAGGCGCGAGTATCGACTCCTCGATCGATCAAGTTGCGATGAATCAATTTTGTAGCCAAGCACCTGGTACCGACTTAGATGCTCACTACCGGCAGGATATGTTTGTCGGCGGCATGTTCCGACTAGGTAGTGCCATTTCAGAGATTAATCAGCTGGCTCACATTGGGCCCTTGGCGCCCGCAGCTGCTTCGGACTGGCAAAGTGACCCCTATTTGGCGCGCGATCATGACGTCTATGTGACTGCCAGGCGTTTTCTAAAGGCTAGGAAGTCATGTTCGGCGCTGCGCCGCGGCGGCATCTCCTGGAGGTGGTCGACGACGGAGCAAGCAGGTTTGATGGCGTTTTCGCGCGTTGATCCGGCAAATCCAAGTGCTGAGGCTTTAGTGTTGGTTAATACTTCAGGCAGTCCGATTCAGATTCCCGATCTGTTAGCAGACAATCGCAAAGTCGACTTCGTTAATTTGGAAAGCCCTTCGGAGATTGCTCATCCCAAATCCGATGGCTCAGGTTTCCTGGAGTTTTCTGGCCGGCAGATTGGAGCCAATCGGGTGCTCGTTTATGTGCCGATTACCAACCTCGGTCCGAAAGCGCTGGGAGACGAAATTTACACATGCCAGCAGTAGCTTCCCAAGGTTGCCTGCAGACATAGATATTCGATGAATTTGTTGAGGCTCTTGATCTGGCCCAGGAGATATCCGAGGGATATCGGGCAGAGATCTGGGTGGCGGAGAGAAGTCGGCATTTTCCGAACCGAGTGTCTCGCCTGGGCAAGTTGACCTATCCATCTGAATGAACTACTCCGACCAATCCTCACGCTCTCTCACGAGAGCGCTCCGGTATGGTCTGAGTTTCGTGCTTCAGCGGGCGGGCAACCCCACCCTCCACAC
>Ga0315284_10006622_pt1 | contig 16498 bp, 8 predicted proteins | sample YL17G09_16_MG_FD_203696 | JGI IMG/M metagenome (GOLD analysis project Ga0315284, IMG submission 203696) | Sediment microbial communities from Yellowstone Lake, YNP, Wyoming, USA - YL17G09_16 | ecosystem: Environmental > Aquatic > Freshwater > Lake > Sediment | place: USA: Wyoming | collected...
CGGATACACTCGGCCACCATCCAGGAGACCTCGGCCGGCAAGGCCGAGCTCCCCGAAACCCCCGCGGACTACCGCTCGACCGGGCGGCCCGGGGCCGACTGGGACGAGGTGCGGCGGGCGGCGAAGCTCATCGCCGAGGCCAAGCGCCCGGTCATCGTGGCCGGGAGCGGGGTGTGGTGGTCGGGGGCCTGCGAGGACCTGGTCGCCTTCGCCGAACGCACCGGCATCCCCGTCTACACCCGCACCATGGCCCGCGGAGCGATTCCCGACGACCATCCGCTCGGGGCCGGCTTCTTCCCGGGCGGGCTAATACGGGCCGACCTGGCCCTCATCCTCGGCACCCGCTACGACTGGACCCTGGGCTACGGGCGACCGCCGCTCTTCGGGCCCGACCTCAAGGTCATCCAGGTCGACATCGAACCCGAGGAGATCGGCCGCAACCGGCGCGCCGATGTCGGGCTCCCGGGAGACGTGAAGGTGGTCCTGAGGCAACTCGGGTGGGCTCTTGAGGAACTCGGCAACCCCAAGGCCGACCCGGCCTGGGCGGCCAACCTCAAGGAGATGCGGGAGTCGTTCAAGCAGATGCTGGGGGCGGGCACTGCGGCGGGAACCGGAGCTGGGACGGGAGCGGGGACCGGCGGCGGACCCATCCACCCCGCCCTCCTGGTCCAGGAGGTCCGGGCCCGCCTGCCCCGCGAGGCGGCCATCGTCCTGGACGGCGGCGACATCGCCGGCTTCGCCATGACGACCATGGACGCCTACGGACCAGGCTCGTGCACCTGGGTCGGCGGCTTCGGCCACCTGGGGGTCGGCATCCCCTACGGCATCGCCGCCAAGCTGGCCCAGCCGGAGCGCCCGGTCGTGGTCATCACCGGCGACGGCTCCTTCGGGCTCGGGGCCATGGAGTTCGACACCGCGGTGCGCCACGGGGTACCCATTGTCTGCGTCATCGGCAACGACACCGCCTGGGGTCAGGTGAGGCACGGCCAGGAGGCCGCCTTCGGCCCGGACCGCACTCCCGGGACCGGCCTGGGCTGGCGGAGCTACGAGAAGGTGGTGGCGGCCTTGGGCGGCTACGGTGAGCGCATCGACCGCCTCGACGAGGTCGGTCCGGCCCTCGAGCGGGCCTTCGCCTCCGGGCTGCCGGCCTGTATCAATGTGCCGACCGACCCGACCGCCGTCTTCCGCGGGATGACGGCCCTGTGGCCGATAACGTAGGACGCTGCGTCGTGACGGAGGGGGCTAGGGAGTCTTCCTCTTCTTGGGCTGCCCGCCGCGGGGGGCGGTCCCTTCCGGTGGGACCACATGGTGTATCTCGAGTTGGCCCTTGACTGACTCGGAGGCGTAGCCCTGCTCCGAATCCGCGATGAGCTTGTCAACTACGGAGCTGACGTCGGGATACCCCAGCTTGGCCCACTGGCCGACGCTGAACAGTAGGTAGAGGCTCGCCAGGCAAGCCATCGTGGCCGCCACTCCGCGCCATCCCATGTGGGTGAGAACGCCACAGAGCGCCCACAGTGAGACAACCAGCCCCAACAGGCCAATCCAGTCGCCGACAGGCCTCACCGCATCCCGGTACTCGAAGAGAACAGCCCTCAGGGTATCACGCGAGGTGTAAATCATCTGGGATCGGGTAATGGCGACTGGGGCCCGGGCAATGGCGACTGGCGATTGCAGCCATTCTGGAGTGAGAACCGTCTGTTGGCGCTTGGGCATCAAGCCGTCTTCGCTTGCTTGCCCTCTTGTTCTGGCTCGGCCGGCTCCCTCACGGAGTAGATCGTATAGTGGAGAGTTCTGTCGGGCGAGCCCCCCAGCCGGTAGACCCGGAAGTTGAGGTAGAGGGTCTGGTCACCCTCCATCCCGATCTTCAGGGGTTCGCTGCTTCCTGTCCCGACCGGGTTGTTGAAGTTGGTGAGGTGTATAGCCAGGCTTCCCGAGGGGGTCAACTCGCCATGCATGCGAGGGGCCGGCTGGCTGGGGTCGTCGGCGAAGCGGAACTCGAGACTGCCCACCGGGTTGAGCTTGATGGCAATGGGCTCTCCCTTGAAGGAGATGAGGATGCCCGAGTCGACGACTTGGGCCGGGCCAGAAGAAGCGGAAGTAGCGAGACCCATTTCGAAGCCTCCCTAAGGGTTATCTGGATATGGTAGATACTACCTCTACCCCGACCATTCCTTCAAGCCGTAACCGACAGTCGGCCCCTCCCTCGACCTCGCCTGTGGCCTCCGTTGCCAGGACCCTCGCCGCGCCAGACGAAGATGGCGAGGAGGCCCTAGGTCAGGTCGTGGCGGCCGGCGGCGTGGACCCATCACGCCGACCCTTGGGTGCGCATGTGGGACGCCATCGGCACGCGCAAGCACCTGGAGCGTCTGGGCCCCTGGCGAATGGCAGGAGTTGGGGAAGGGCGAGCGAACCTGTGGCAGGCCCTTGGGGCTAATCTAGTGGGGGGCAGACCGGCGAGGTTGTCGCCATCCTGCCTCCGGGAGACTCCGCGGCCTCCCCCAAACAGCACGGGTTGGAGGACAGCCATGTCCATCGACATGTACGGCAAGGAGCGACCGCCCATCCGGACAGGACGTACGCCCCCGGCCTGGCCCCTGCCCCCTACGGGAAGTCACGGGGAGCCGCGGCAGGCGCCTCCCAGCCCCTCGCCGGGGTCGAGTGACGGCAAACTGGCCGTGGGATGCCTTGTCGCCTGCCTCATCTTCGTCCTCATTGCCGCGGGTTTTGTCAGCATTGCCCGCGGGAGGTTCGCCGCCCTCGACGTCCTCGCCCTCCTCGGCCTGGCCGCCGGCTTGGTCTGGCTCATCATTCGAGTCTCCCGGCGGGCTTCCTCGCCCGCCCGAGAGCCCGGGGCCACCCATCCCCCGGGGAACGCCCAGGCGGGAGCCGGGGACCTTCTCGAGAGGCTGGAACGTCTGGAAAGGGAAGCCGCCGACCTGCGGGCCATTGTCAGCCAGTACCTGGCCGCATCTTCGTCCGCGGATGTCCAGGCGCCTGGGGAAAAGGAACTCCCGCCCCCGGCGACCGTGATTCCACCGGAGGCAATCGCCGCCCCGTTTCCAGCGGCACAGCTTTCCGGGAGGCGGGGCCCCGTGGGCGAGGCGCCGGGCGCTCGGGCGCGGACCGGCGGCCGGAGCGGTTTCTGGCGCTCCCTCGCCGGGCCTCTGGCTGACAGCAAGGCCGGAAAGACCGCCCCGTCCGGCGCCGCCGTCGCCGAAGCCCGCATCGGGACGGTCTGGTTCAGCCGGGTCGGTGTGCTCCTTCTCATCGTGGGAGCCCTCCTCGGCTACCGCTACGGCGTGACCAACGACCTCCTCCGGGTGCTCACCGGATACGTGGCCGGCCTGGGCCTCCTGGCTCTCGGGTTCTGGGGGCAGCGGCGCCACTACCGCGTTTGGGCCCTGGCCGTGACCGGAGGCGGGCTGGGCGTGCTCTATCTGACTACGATCGCAGCTAACATGTTCTTCCAGCCCGCGGTGATCCCCGACTCGGTGACCTTCGGCCTCATGGTCCTGGTCACGGTCTTCGGCACGGGGCTCGCCATCCTTTATGACTCCCCGGTCATCGGCATCCTGGGGATGATCGGCGGGTTTGCCGCCTCGGTGCCGCTGGCCACCGGCCCCTACGACTACCGGCTCCTGTTCGTCTACGTCGCCATCCTCGACGCCGGCCTGCTCCTGGTGGCCTACTTTAGGCGCTGGCTGCTCTACAACTTCCTCCTCTTCGCCGCGACCTGGGGCATCTACGGCTTGTGGCGCTTAGGGATGGCCGATTATCCGCTTGCCCTGGCTTCCAGGGCCGGCGGGGCGTTCGCGTTCATCACCCTTTTCTTCCTCATCTTCGCCGCCGTCACCGTCACCTCGAGTCTGACCCGTCGGGGGCGGGTCCGGGGGACTCCGGCCCAGGACCTCGTCCTCGTGGTGGTCAATGCCTTCGTCTACTTCGGCGCCGGCCTGGACCTGCTCCGTTCAGCCGGCTCGCTCGCGGGAGGCCTCTTCGCCCTCGCCCTTGCCGCTCTCCATCTCTGTCTTGGCTACCTGGTCTGGGCAAAACGCCGAGACGACCGGAGCCTCGTGCTCGGACAGCTCGGCCTGGCCGTGGTCTTCCTCACCGTGACCTTCCCCGTGGCTCTCGACGGGTCCTGGATCACCGTAGCCTGGGCCGTCGAAGGCGCGGTCCTGGTCTGGCTCGGCTTTCTGACCGGCGCCCGCCAGGCACGCTGGGGCGGGCTCGTCGTCCTGGGTCTGGCCGCGGTTCGCCTCTGCATCTGGGAGACCTTCCCAGCGGCGTTCGGCGCGCCGCTACCCGGACCGGCCCTGCGGGCTTTGCCCTTCCTGGCCTCAGTGGCCGCGTTCTACCTGGCCGCCGCCGCCTACGCCCGGTTCAAGGAACGCCGGAGTGCGCTGGGAACGCTCGTGGTAGCCGCCAACGTCTTCACCCTCTGGTACCTGACCCGTGAGGTCTGCCTGCACTTCGGGCAGGCCTGGTACGCCACCTCGGCCGGGGCGGGAAGCGGGGCCGGCGGGCTCGGACTAGCGGCGCCGGTGGTCGGCTTGATCCTCTTGACTCTCAGCTGCGTCTGGGGCCTCTACGGGTTGGCGCTGTCCCTGGCCGACCTCATCTTGCGCCGGGCCGCCGTCCGCACGGGCGCGCGCCTAGTCCTGGGCATGGCCCTGGCCTTCCTGTTTCTTGGCGGCTTCGGCACCGCGGGCCAGGACGTGGCGGCTACTACACGTTGGCTTGCCCTTGGCGGCTCCCTTGGCTCCGTCTGGGTCGCGGAACTGGTGTTCCGGAGGCGAGGCCTCGACTCCAGGGTCAACGGGGCCTTGTCCCTGGCGGCAACGGCGTTGGGATTCGGGGCCGTCGCCTTGGAGACGATGCGGTTTCTGGCCCCCTACCTCACTCCGGCCCTCGGCCAGTTGCCGTCGTGGCCGCTCTACCTCTGGCAGCACAGCGTGCGCGGGTTCGTCCTGGCCGCGGCCTGGGGCCTCTACGCTCTCCTCGTGACCGGAGCGGGGGCCTTGCTCAGGTCCACGGGCGCGAAGGCCGCGGCGGCCGCCTACTTCCTTGTCGCCCTGGCCTTGGCGGCCTTTCAGGGTGTGCCGAGTCCGGCCGCGCCGGTGGCCCTCCGGGCCGCCGCTTTCGCAATCCTCGTCCCAGGAGTCTACCTCGCCGCCTACATCGCGGCCCGCGGCGGGAGGTCGTCGGCCACCGCTCCGGTCCCCCGGCCAAGGGCCGAGGTCGTGGCCTGGGTGGCGACAGCTCTGGCGGCCGCCATTCTCACCGCTTGGTGGGGGGTGGCCGAGATAGGGGGGCTCTCCTTCAAGGAAGCCTGGGGCCCGGGTTCTCCCGGCCTCGCCGCCGCGACCTGGCTCGGGCTCTACGCCCTGGCCGTCGGGTTGGTCGGCCGCTGGCTCCGCTCCTCGCCGGCCCGCTGGCTGGCCATCGGTCTGCATGGCCTAGCCCTTGCCGGGCTGCTTCTGGTCGTGGCTTTCACGCAAAGCTTGTGGGCAACCCCGGCCTGGTGGCCGTTCAGCGGCGTCGCCTTCGTCGGCGTGGTGCTGGGCCTCTACGCGGCGAACGCGCTCTACCGGTCGCCGGACTCGCCGCCCGCCCAGGCGCAAGCGGTGGGCGGCCTGAGCTTGGTTGCTTGCGCCTTCACCGTCGTGTGGCTGGCCATCGAAGCCCACTCGCGGTTCGCCCCGGCCGGCCAGGTCCCGGCCGAGATGTGGCTTGCCCTGCAGTCCACGGCCAACCATTGGGTCATCCTTCTGACTGGCGTCTACGGGCTCGCCGTGACCGCCGTGGGCATCAGGCTGAGGTCTCCCTCCACCCGAGTGGTCGGGCTCTCCATCCAAGCGGTGGCCTCCGTGGGCGTTCTCACCATCGGTCTGCTCAATCCGGCCGCGCCGCACTTCCTGCGCCTCGCGGCCCTGGCCGGGGCCTTGGGCGGTCTCTACACCAGCGCCTGGCTGGTCCGCCGCTTCGCCGCCCGGACAACGCCTTTGGATCGGCGAGCCACCGAGTGGCTCTCGCTCGCGGCAGCCGCGGCCACGGTGGCCTGGCTCACCGTCCAGGCCCAGCAGTACTTCGCTCCGTTCATCGCCGCAGGCACGATGCTGGAGCGTGAGTTCGCCCTCTCGACCCTCGACTTCAGCGTCTCGGCCGTCTGGGCGGCTTACGGCTTCCTCGTCCTCGTGGTCGGCTTCGTGGTCCGCCACCGCCTAACGCGCCTCCTCGGGTTGGGCGTCCTCGGGCTGACCCTAGGCAAGATCGGCGTGTCGGACATGTGGCACCTCGCCGTCCGGTGGCGGATCCTCATCACCATCGGCCTCGGCGTTGTCTTCTTGGTCGCCTCGTTCATCTACCAGAGATTCTCCCGGGTCATCCTCGACCCGGAGCCGGAGAAAGCCCCCCGCGCCAAAGGCCGCAAGGCCAAAGGCGCCGGCTCGGCCGGCCTCCTGATCATCGCCATCCTCGTCGGCACGGCGACGCTGGCCCTGCCAGCCGGAAGCGCCCTGGCCGCCGTCGACGTGGCCGAGTGGAAGTATGCCCGCTCCATCGGCGAGGTGGCGGCTGGATGGGTGGCCATCGACCTCGACGGACCGGTCCTCACCGGCACCCGGTCGGACCTGGCCGACCTGCGCGTGGTCGACGAGGCCCGAAACGAGCTTCCTTGGAGCGAGGTCTCCCGGGCCGGACCGGCGGCCGAGAGCTTCGAGGTCAGAGTGTTCGACCTCTTCACCGACGAGAAAGCCGCCCGGACCACCTTCGTGGCCGACCTTGGGCGGAGCGGAGTGGTGACCAACCGGATTGTCCTCCGCACGACATCCCGCGACTTCCTCAAGCGCCTGACCTTCGAGGCCAGCGACGACCTGGTCGTCTGGAATGCGCTGCCCGGCGAGGACTACGTCTACGATCTGACGTCAAAGGAGGGCGGCGCCCGTTTCGACGCCCGCTACCCCGGCACATCCCGCCGCTATCTCCGCGTGACCATCGACGACCTCGGGACTCCCCCGCTCCAGGGCCTCGGCGCCGGGCTCGAACGCCGGCCCCAAAGCCCGGTCCCGCGGGCCCAGGTTCCGGTAAGCGTGGTGGGGCGGGGTCAGGAGGGCGGCGACACGTGGACCGTCGTTGACGTGGGCTACGCGGGTGTCCCCGTCACCGAGGTGGGCCTGGCCACATCGGCCACTTACTTCAGCCGGCCGCTGCTCTTGGAGGGAAGCGACGACCGGGCCGGTTGGCGGGTCGTGGCCCGCGGGGCGTTCTACCGGCAGGGGCCCGAAGAGACGTCCGGGCTCACCGCCACATTCCCCGAGGCCACCTTCCGCTTCTACCGTCTCACCATCATGAACGGGGACAACCCAGCCATCGCCCCCGAAAGCCTGACTCTAGCCGGCGGGCCGCGCCGGATCGTCTTCAGAAGCCCGGGGGGTCGGCCGCTCTCTTGCCTTTACGGGAACCCAAAGGCCCGGGCACCGGTCTACGACCCGGCCCAATTCACCGACCCGGGGGTGGCCCAGGCCTCCCTGGCAAACCTGGGGCCCCAGGTGGAAGTCCTGACCGAGCCCGAGACCGCCCCAACCACCGAGCAGCCGCAGAGGAGTCGGGTTGGCCCTCCGCTTTGGCGCTACGAACGCTCCCTGGACCTGCCGGCCGCAGAGGCAGGCGGTTCGGGCGGGTTCGTGGCCGTCACTCTGGACCGCTGGGTCATCGGCGCCGCCCGCCCGGACCTGGGCGATCTCCGGCTCGTGGACGACCTCGGCTTCGACCTTCCCTACCAGGTCAACGACGGCCTGACCGCGGCAACCACCTGGACCTTCGCGGTGGCTAACACCGGAAAGGAGGCCTCCCTCTGCTGGTGGGTGCTCGATCTGGGAGCCCCGAACACGCCGAGCGGCTTCGTCTGCTTCGAGAGCCTGAGTTCCAGCGCGACCCGCTCGGTGACGGTATCCGGGAGTAACGACGGGCAGGTGTGGTGGCTTGTGGGCCAGGGGTCGGTTCGCCGGGCGCAAACCATCTTCGGCCTTGAGGAGAATCTGGTCGTCGCCTACCCGGTGGCCCACTCCCGCTACCTGCGGCTGGCCGTGGAGGGCCAGGACGTGCTCTTCCGGCCAAAGGAGGTGAAGGGGTTCATGTCGGCCATCGTCTTCCGCCCCCAAGAGGCAAGGACCTACCGCCTCGTCTACGGCAACTCGGCCGCCACGACCCCGCCCAACGACCCGGCCCTCTTCGCCGACGCCTACGCGCCCGCGCTCCTCGGCCCCGAGACCATGGGACCCGCTATCGACCATAGCCCGTCGCCCGACCGGCCAAGTTTTCTCGTCCCAGGCGAGAAGGACCCCACCCCCCGCTCCGCCGCCGGATGGGCCGAATATGGGCTCTGGATCGTTCTCGGCCTAGCCGTGCCCCTGCTGGGCTACCTCGCGTTCGTGGTCTTCCGCAAGGTCATGGCCAAGGAGGCGGCCCAGGGGAGCCGGTAACGAGCAGGAGCCGGGTCCTCACGCGCACCCGACGCCCGACAGGATTCCCAGGGGGCGGGTGTCTAGGGGGCCTTCCCCTTCTTGGGGTGCCGGCCACGGGGGGCGGTCCCTTCCGGAGGGGCCACAGAGGCTTGCCAGGCAAGCCACGGTGGTCACCACTCCGCGCCATCCCGTGTGGGAGCCTCACCGCATCCCAGATGGCCCTTACCGCCCAGGTATGGGATAGGCCCAAGTAGGATTGGGTGAAGTGGAAGACGAGAGATGGGAGGAGGATGCAGGGGACCGTGACGATGTAGCCGTAGACAGGAAGCTCCGCCGAGTGGCTGTTGCGAACCTACCCCTGAAACCCCGTGCGCGTGTCGTGACGGGTGAGGGTGACGACCGAGAGCACAAGCCCGGCGGCCGCGGCCAACCCTATCCAGAAGGGGGCCAGGGGCGAGAATTGCTTCAGATAGCCGGCGACCGGCGTGGCCAGAGCCGTCGCAAACCCGGTGACCATGCCGATGGCCCCGAGCGCGCTTCCCCGCACCGACTCCTCGACGGCGGAGACCCTGAAGGTGTCGGCCGAGACCATGGCCAGCATCATGAACCCGCTCATGAGGACGAAGCCCGCGACGATCCCGACCATGGACCTCTGCACCGACCAGAGCATGACCGCGGCCGCGAGCCCGATGGCTCCTATGGGGAGCATCTTGTTGGCCCCGAACCGGCTCACGAGCCTGCCCGCCACCAGGCCCATGAGGGCCGACACAACCGAGGCCAGGGCGAAGAACACGTTGATGGTTGCCTTGGACAGACCCATGGCGTCGCTGGCGTGAAGCGACAGGAACGGACCCCACATGGTCATGGCCAGCACGACGTTCCAGAGCGTCACCGCCAGGAGGACGAGCCCCATCCGGCCTTCGAAGACGTGCCGCAAGGCAAAGGGCTTGGAGCCGGTGCTTTGCGGGCGCGTCTCGCGCAGCGAGAGCAACCTTCCCGTGGCCGCGGCGAACACGAGGATCCCGGCGATGATGAGGAGGCCCTTGGCGCCGACATGCGGGAGGAGCCAGGCGCCGGCGAGGGGGCCGAGGATGAGGCTCACGCCGACGGAGGATGCGGTGAGCCCGAAGGCGCGGCCACGCCTCGCGGGCGGGACGGACTCTCCGACGATCAGCGAGAACACGGGACCCGTGACCGCGTTCGCCAGGGTCCACACGGCGTAAATGACCGCAAAAGGTCGCCACGACGGCATGAACGCGGCCACGATCAAGGCCAGCCCTCCCACGTGCATGGAGTAGACGATGATCGGGAAGCGTCCGACCTTGTCGGCCAGCCGGCCCGCGCCGTACTGCGCCACCGCGCCGACCGCGGCCCAGATGGAGATAGCGACGCTTATCTGGAGGTCCGACGCGCCCAGGTCCCTGAAGATGAGCGAGAAGATGGGGCTCCAAAGCATCGTCGCACCCACGATCACGCCGGCGGTCACCGCCATGGTGGGCACGTTCCGCGACATCCGGGCGTAGTCGGGGCTCTGGGTCGCGGCCGGGCTAGTTCCCTGTAGTGGCAAGGTCGGCATGTCGGGCTCTCCCAAAGGAAGGACGGGAACGTAGGACGAGCTAGCGGTGGTTTCGCCATACGCTGCGCCGGCGCCTTCCTGCGCCGCTGGTCGATGCGCCTTACCCCTACCCCCCTACCCCTCCCTCGACCGTGACCCGCACCCCGTACGACCCCCCGCTGCCCGGGCTCAGAGCCCGGACGTAGAAGTAGTGCGGGGCGGTCTCCTCAGCCGTGAAGGTCAGCTTGGCCGCGGGGTTCCCGTACTGATAGTCCAGGAGGGTGAACCTGGGGTCGAAGAGGTGGAGGCTGGCCGCGAAGGGTTCCGAGAGGCCCAAGGTCGTGATGGTGTAGGTCTTCCCCTTCGCCACGTCGAGCCGGTACCACCGGAACTGCTGGCCGGTGAGCGTCCCGGAGACCACCGGGCCTCCCGCCGTCACCGGGGTGGCCACGCCCTGGTCGCTGACCATCAGCTTGTAGGACCCGGTCGAGCCCCGGGGCAGATAGACCTCGAAACGGTAGACGCCGGTGTCCTCGGCCACGAGGGTGACCCGCGCCCCAATCTCGCCCGGGTAGTTGAACGGCTGGGCGTAACCGACCAGGCTCAGGTCGTCGCGGTAGATGGCCAGCCCCGCCTCGGTCTCGTAGAGGCAAGACACCTTCAGTTCGTAGACCCCGCCGGCCTTGGCGTCGATGCGGTACCACCGGCTGGCCCAAGCGGATTCGAGCGTCCCCGGCAGGTCGACCCCGTCGCCCTTGAGGACCGTGGCCGAGTTCGCCGGATGGGTCGTGGCCAACGCCACGCTGTAGCTGCCATACCGCTCGCGGGCGGCGCTCACCTTGACGAAGTACGGCCCCGCCTCCGGGGCCGACCACCACAGGCGGGAGAAGGTGCGGCCCTTGAGGGCGTCGTCATTGGTGGCCAGGGTTTTCCAGAGGGGGTTGAACACGGTGAGGACCGTATCGCAGCCCGGGGAAAGCTCGCTGGTCGTGATGAGGCAGTTCTGGCCCTTGGTCGCCTGGAGGGTGTACCAGGCCACGGGCTGGAGCGTGTTCAAGGTTCCTTTCTGGGCCGGGTCGCCGGCCACGATGGCCGGGACGGGGGCCGACCCGGGGCCAGGCTCGGGCGGGCCGCCGGTGATGGTGGCGGTGAGGGTAGCCCCGTCCCACTCGGTCGTCCAGCCGAAGGCGGTGGCGAAAAAGCGCAGGGGGATCATCGTGAAGCCATTGACGAGCTGCGGGGGAACGTCCATCTCCACGGGCAGGCCGTCGACGGAAGCCGTCGTCTGGCCGGGGATCATCACCAGGGTGGTCTCGCCGGACTTGGCCGTGATCTGCCTGGTCTCCTGGTCCCAGACCACGGTGGCCCCGAGGGCCTCGCCCACGAACCGGAACGGGACGAGCACGCGCTCGCCGACGAGGACCGGCGGCTGGACCAAGGTCGTGGCCACGCCGTCCACGTCGGCCGTTGCCTGGCCGACGGTGACGCGCACCGTGATTAGCTGGCCCGTGGCCGCCAGGGCCGGGCCGATGAAGGACGCGGCCACCAAGGCCAAAGTGGCGGTCAGACAGACAAGAAACCGGGTTCTTCTCAACTCTCTCGCCCCGTCCCAGGCCCCCGCGCCCTACCGCGGCGCGGCGCACGTCGATAGGAAAGCAGCTAAGCAGCTAGCCATTCTCTCTACGCTGGGCGCTTCCTCCGGCGGACCCCGGCCTGGTCTCTCGGGCGGCGGGACGCCGCGGCCGCTTTCCGGCGTCTCCCCACCCACCCCAGAAACTCCTGGGCCCGGGCGTACTGGGGGAAGCGCTTCTCGGCCTTACGGAAGGCGGGCGTGTGGGCGCGCTGGCGGCCGTTGACGAAAGCGATGCCGAGGTGCTTGTGGAGGAGCTCGTGGTACATGACGAAGTCGACGACGTACTCGGGGACGGCCGGGCCGTCCAGGGTGAGGCTGAGCATGACCGTGTCGGTGGCCGGCTCGTAATGGCCGACCTTGCGACGGGTGATGGCCGCGTTCCAGGTGAGGACCGGGCGGGCGAGGCCACCGTCGAAGTAGGCGGCGTTCACCCGCTCGAAGACGACCTCGAGGTCGTTGTGGCGGCCCTGGGTGGGCGGCGCGGCCGGCCCGCCGTTGACTTCGAGGGCAGCCAGTATTCCCCGGAATTCCTCGCCCCGGGAGTACTCGCGCAGGCAGGCGAGGTCGGAAGAGCGAGCCTCCGTCCGTGCCCGGTGACGCCCCCGCCGACCACCGCGGCCCGCTCCTCGGCCGCCCCCTTGGCCATGCCCCAAGGCCAGGCGGACCAAGCCCTCCAGGACGTCGGCGGGAGCGGTGAGGAAACCCTCGCTGATGGTTAGGCGCAGGCCGTCCCGACCGGAGCGGATACGATAGAGGGCCTTGGTGTGGTAGATGTCCACGCGGACGGGTGGCCCGGCCCTGATGACGGCGAGGCTGAGGAAGCCTGCGACCAGGCCCAAGGCGTCCAGGTGCTCCCCCAGACGACCCTCCTCGCTCAGGAACTTGAGCCACTGGTAGGCCCGGCGCGAGGGCGCCGGAAGGGCGGCCGGCCCGGCGGGAGCTTGGACGCCGCCATGGGCATCGTCGCCTCCATAGATGTCCTCGACCAGGCGCACGCCCCGCCGGATGCGCTCAAGGAGCGAGCCGACAACCTCCGCATGGCCGTGCGCCCAGGGCTGGTCCCGGCTCTCAGCGCCGGCCCGTGACGCCGCCCGCATCTCCACCAGCCGTCCCATCTCTTCCCCGACGCCGCCGGCGAAGGCCACCAGGTTGACGACTCTCACTTCCCGCCTCCCGCCCTCGCCGCCCACTCCTCGTCGAGGATGGCGTAGAAGTACTCGTCGTGCCAGCCGCCGTCGGCCAGCCTCACGTCCCGGAGGAAGTGGCCCTCGCGGCGGAAGCCGAGCCCCTCCATGATGCGCCAGGAGGCGGTGTTGCGCGGGTCGCAGGTGGCGACGACCCGGCGGACGTTGCCCTCGGCGAAAGCGTGGCGGAGGAGGGCCCGGGCGGCCTCGCCGGCGTACCCCTGGCCGTGAAAGGCCGGGTGGAAGACCCACCCTATCTCGCGGCACCGGAAGCGGGAGTTGATGAGATGGAGCGTGAGTGTCCCGATGAGGCGACCGTCGGGCTTCAAGGTAACGGCGAACTTCGACGGCAGCCCGTCCACAACCGGATTGTCGGCGGCGAAGGCCATCGTCGACTCGGGCGTGTACGGCTTCTCCGGAATGAACTTCATGACCTCGGGGTCGGCGGTGTAGGCGAAGACCTCGGGCCAGTCGTCCAGGCAAAGGGTGCGGATAACGAGGCGCTCGGTTTCGATGGGCTGCACTGGGATGGCCTCCTGGGCCTAGAGTTCGCGCCCGAACCCCCGCGTCCCTGGTCTCCCGGCCGACCACAGCGACACGGCAAACCCCACGAGCAAGATGGCGGCCGCCAGGTAGAAGGCTGGGCGCATGTCGCCGAAGGCCTGGATGAGAAGACCGGTGACGGAGGGGGCCAGGACCGAGGCGACCATGCCGGCGAAGTTAAGGACGGCCAGGGCCGTGGCCGACCTCTCGGCCGGGGCGTGCTCGGCGACCTCGGCCACGAGAAGAGGGTCGGTCGTGGACTTGCCCAGAAGGCCGTAGAGGATGAGCGCCCCGTAGAGCGCCACGGACCCGCGTCCGATGGCGATGCCCAACACCGCCACCGCCGCCCCGGGGAGCAGCCACCGCAACGGGCCGACGCGGCTCCGCGTCAGGTCGGACAGCACGCTCACGAACAGGCCCGACGGAATCGAGGCCCAGGGCATCAGGGACGCGACCACGCCGGAGACCGACCCGGCCACGCCGCGCTCGAACTCAAGGTAGTAGGGGAGCCAGGTCAGGAGCATGAAGAAGGCGTAGAGCGAGCAGAAGTTCAGAAGGTACGCCCGGAGCAGGCGCGGGGTCAGAACGGCCCCGATGGGGGTTCCCGGCGTGGTCCGGTGGTGGCCCGCTTCCGCCGCCGGACCCGGCGCGCCGCCAACCCGCTTGGGCTCCCGCAGCAGGAGGGCGAACAGCCCGGCCATGACCACGGCCGGCCCCGCCAGGACCAGGAACGGGGTCCGCCAGGTCCAGCCGAGGCCGACGGCCACGAGGCTGGCCAGGAGGTACCCGCCGGAACTTCCCAGGGCCATCCCGCTGTAGACGATGGCCGACCCGAGACCCCGCCTGGCCGCCGGGACGGCCGACGACGAGATGGAGAACATCGTCGCGTAGTAGGTGGCCTGGGCGAGGCCGGCGAGGAGGCCGGCAGCGAGGGCGGCGCCGTAGCTCGGGGCGAGCCCGCGCAGGACCGTGGCCACGGCGAAGAGGGCGAACCCGGCGACCAGGATGCCCTTCTTCCCGATCCGGTCGGCCAGCATGCCGGCCGGTATCTGCAGGCCGGCGTAGCCGACAAAGAAGATGGAGGAAAGAAGCCCCAACTGGCTCGGGTCGAGCCCCCACTCCTGCCCGATGGCCCCGAGCGCCGGTGAGAGCACCGACCGGCCGGCGTAGAGGACCGTCCAGCCCAGGCAGCCCAGGGCCACGACCAGGCGCCAGTCCCGGCTTGGCCTCATGCGTCCGCGTATCCCTCCGCCGAGTCGTCGTCGAAGGCCGGCCCGCCATACTTCGCCAGCCACTGGCAGATGCGGCGGAGACGGTCGATGGCCCGCTTGGGCCGGTTGATGTTGTGCCGTTCACCCTGGTAGATGATGAGTCCTGTCGGGACGCCGCGCTTCTTCAGGGCGAGGTAGAGCTGTTCCGACTGGTTGAGCGGGCAGCGCCAGTCCACCTCGCCGGCCATGATGAGGAGCGGCGTCTTGATGCCGGCCACGGCCGAGGCGGGCGAGATGCGCCGATACTGCTCTTGGTTTTGCCAGGGCACGCCGAGGTCGTCCTGCCACCAGAGGTGACAGTCGTCGGTCCCGAAGGCGGCCACGTAGTCCCACATCCCGTGCTCGGAGATGGCGGCCCGGAACCGGTCGGTGTGGCCAACGGCCCAGTTGGTCATTATGCCCCCCTGCGAGAACCCGGTGCAGTAGAGGCGGGCGGGGTCGGCCCAGCCGCGCCGGACAACCTCGTCCACCCCGGACATCACATCATCGTGCTCACGCGGTCCCCAGTCGCCCCGGATGACCTTGGTGAAAGCCTCGCCGTAGGAGATGGACCCGCGGTAGTTGACCATGAGGACGGTGTAGCCGCGGCCGGCCCAGTACTGGGCGGCGAAGTCGAAACCTGGGCTGTCGTACCACATCGGCCCGCCGTGGATGGAGACGAGGAGGGGCGGCGGGGTTGGGGCGGCGGTGGTGGCCGCCCCGCCGGCGGCCGAGGCTCCGGCGACCGCGACGCCCGGGTCGAACCCCGCCGGCAGGGCCACGATGGCCTCGACCGCCACGCCGTCGCTGTCGCGGAAGGTGATGCGCTCGTACCGGGCCACCAGGCGCCGGGAGAGCAGGTCCTCGTTCAGACGGGTGAGGCGCACCGGAGCGGGAGCGGGGGTGGTGCCTGCGGCGCCGGAGCCGGCGACGCTGCCGGTGGTTCCCGCGGCGGGCATGGCGTATAGGTTGTCCCCCTCCGCCGGGCGCTCCAGCCGGAAGACCACCACCCCTCCGGCGGCATCGGCGGACGGGATATCGCACAGGCGATCGTCGATGGGGAAGGTGATGGCGACCTTGTCGCGGGAAGCGCCCGCGCCGGGGTCGCCACCCGCGCCGCCGTCAAAGGACACCAGGGCCAGGCGCGTCTGCCCGCCGTCGCCGACGAGGATGAGGATTCCCGCCCCCACCCACATCGGCGCCGCCATCACCCACCGGTCGAGGTCTGCTGTCAGGACCCGCACCGGGGTCCGGCGCAGGGGCATGGGATAGACGCGGGCGTTCCGAATGGGATCACCCGTCCCGGCCGGCTGGTCGGGCACGACGCCGCCCACCGTGGACCACCCCTGGCCGATACAGGCGGCCAAATCTTCCACGGGCTCGGCCCCGTCCACGGTCACGGTCATGAGGTGACGCGTGCGGTAGAGGTTCTCGGGCTCCTGGGTCGAGACGAAGGCCACCTGCCGGCTGTCGGGGGACCAGCGCGGCCCGTCGGCGCCGACATCGCCGAAGGTGAGCCGGCGGGTCTCGCCGCCGTCCGGCCGGATGAGCCACAGGTCAAGGCGAAGGTTGTTGTCCGCATCGCCGGTGCGGTTGGAGACGAAGAGGATCCACCGGCCGTCCGGGGACCAACGGGGCGACCTCTCGTCGCCGGGCCCCCGGGTGAGCCGGCGCGCGGCGCGGCTGGCGACCTCGACCACGAAGAGGTGGGTGCGGACGTCGTCAAGGTACCCGATGCCGTCGTGCTTGTGCTGCACCCGGTCCAGGACGATGGGCCCGCGGTCCTTACCCTTCTCCCCGCCGCGAACGCTCTTCAGGTACTTCTTCTGCTTGGCGTCGGGGTCGCGGGCCGCGAAGACCAGGTG
>Ga0315284_10006623_pt1 | contig 16497 bp, 13 predicted proteins | sample YL17G09_16_MG_FD_203696 | JGI IMG/M metagenome (GOLD analysis project Ga0315284, IMG submission 203696) | Sediment microbial communities from Yellowstone Lake, YNP, Wyoming, USA - YL17G09_16 | ecosystem: Environmental > Aquatic > Freshwater > Lake > Sediment | place: USA: Wyoming | collected...
AACTATCCAAAATCGAAATCGCCTTTTCATTCCTCATCTTGGATTCATGAACCAAAAGATGTGAAGAAAGAGACTCCACAAGAAGATACAAAAAATCCAGTTGGTTTATTGAAAATAATAAACAATTACGAAATCAAATGTGTATACAAAATCAATATGACTAATTACTACAAAAATGTTCCTATTTATCGCGAAAATATGAACAAATACATACCGAAAACTAAAAAATGATATTTAGAAGGTATATGTACATTTATAAAAAATATTTTTCTTGCGATATATATTAAATGGCAAGAAACATTCTTTGGTTCAACGAAATTGGGATGGATGATGTAAAAAGTGTCGGTGGGAAATGTGCGTCTCTTGGTGAAATGACGAAGAATATGCAGAATCTTGGAATAAGAGTTCCATATGGTTTTGCAATATCCACCGATGCATATGATCTTTTCCTTAAACATAATAATTTAGATCAATTAATTATAGATGAATTATCAAATATAAAATATGAAGATCACATAAATGCAGCAAGAATTTCTCAAAAAATACGAAAAAATATACAAAATGGTAGTTTCCCTGTAACTTTGGAAAGTGAAATACTAGAAGCGTATAATCAATTATCACATGAATCAATTGATTATAATGGTCAGCAACAAAATGAAACCGATGTAGCTGTTCGTAGTAGTGCAACTTGTGAAGATTCTTCTGAAAATTCTTTTGCAGGTCAACATGAAACATTTTTGAATGTCCGCGGAAATGCGAGTCTATTGGAAAAAATAAAGGCTTGCTTTGCATCTTTGTATAACGAGCGGGCTGTAGATTATCGTCATAATATAAAAGTTAGTGAAAATTCTATAAAATTGGCTGTTGCTATTCAGAAAATGGTGCGCTCTGATCTCGGGTCCGCTGGAGTCGCATTTTCAATCGATCCAGAGAGTGGAAATAAGAATGTCATAGTAATTAATTCAGCATTTGGTCTTGGAGAGCTAGTTGTTAGTGGGCAAGTTGAACCAGATGAAGTTATGTTATTTAAGCCAATACTTGCTCAAGGAAAGCCAGCTATAATTGATAAAAAATTGGGTAATAAACTAGAAAGATTGGTATATTCTGACAATCAAGAAAAACGTGTGAAATTGATTCCAAACAAAGTTGAAATGTTAAGCAAAATGTCGATTAGCAACGAGCATGCAATTGAGCTAGGACAATGGGTGCTTAAGTTGGAGGAATACTACGGAAAACCAGTAGATGTGGAATTTGCTATAGATGGGTTGAATGGACAACTTTTTTGTGTCCAATGCCGCCCGGAGACCATCCACAGTAATGACGATAAAAATATTTTGGTTCAGTATGAATTTACACAGGTATTACCGCAGCCAATTGCTAGCGGAATTGCAGTTGGAGATTCAATCGCTTTTGGAAGGGTACATATCATAACTAGTATGGATAATCGAATTGAGGGAGATGAATTTAAAAATGGAGAGATTCTGGTGTCCGAAATAACAGATCCTGATTACGAACCATTAATGCAAAAATCAGCGGGGATTGTGTGTGAAAAAGGTGGAAGAACTGCCCATGCTGCTATTATTGCTAGAGAGTTGAATAAACCAGCAATTGTGGGTGTTCGAGGGGCATTAGGAACTCTGAGAGATGGGCAGCTTATTACCATTGATTGTTCACAGGGTGATATAGGATATATTTATGATGGTCATATTCAATTTGAGCGAAGAGAGATAATTTTAGATAAATTGCCGAAGCCACCTGTGAGCATTATGTTGAATGTTGGTAATCCTGCTCAGGCACTCCAGGCTTCTCGCATACCATATTGTGATGGTGTTTCATTGGCTAGAGAGGAATTTATTTTGGCTTCCTATATTAAAATTCATCCAATGGCGTGTTTATATCCGGAGAAGATCACGGATTTGGGGGATCAAAAGGAATACAAAAGGCTGACTGCAGGATTTAAAAATGGTGAGGAATATTTTATTGATAAAATGACCATGGGTATCGCAAAAATTGCTGCTGCATTTTATCCAAAACCGGTCATATTACGAACCATGGACTTTAAACAAGAGGAGCTCAAATCTTTATTTTGTGGTAAGTATTTTGAAACAGCGGAGGAGAGAAATGGTTTAATTGGCTTCAGAGGGTGCGCAAGATATTACAGCCCGGAATACAAAGAGGCGTTCGGATTGGAGTGCAAGGCGATTAAAAGAGCGCGCGATGAATTGGGATTAACAAATATTATTGTAATGTTGCCATTTTGCAGGAAATTAGAGGAATGTGACAAAGTCCAGGAAGTCATGAAAGAATACGGATTGGAGCGTGGAGTGAATGGGCTACAACTCTACCTTATGGCGGAAATTCCATCGAATTTTATATTAGCGGAGCAATTTATTCAGAAATGTGATGGATTCTCGATTGGTAGTAATGATATTACCATGTTGGCGCTGGGGTGTGATAGGGATTCTGAATTGGTGGCTCATATCTATAATGAAGAGGATTTGGCAGTCAAAGGGCTAATAGAGCTAGCTATAAAAGCCTGTAAAAAACACAACAAGAAGATCGGCATTTGTGGGCAGGGTCCTTCTGACAAAATACATTTTGCGAAATGGCTAATAGATGCAGGAATCGATAGCTTGGGGCTTATCCCAGAGTCTGTTATTAAGACGATTTTGGAGCTCGAGAAATTAGCGTAAGATAATAGAAAATTTATAAAATCATTCTACAATGATTTTATGAGTAATTCCAAATATTTTATTATTTAGAATTTTGGATCAGTATTTACTGGAAAATATATTGTTTATTTTGATTATTTAAATTTTTCTATCAGTAAACTACCATTATTTTTAATGGTTCATCTAGATTTTTCTGAAAAAAATATGGTAATGGAATGATTTTATTTTTTAAATTTTTTTTTTAAAAAAATAAAAAAAAATTATGGTAAGGCGATTTTTTTTGGATTTTTTTGGCAATTACCATAATTTTTTTGGGATATTATTATGGTAATAAAATGGTGAGGTTGATGCAAATATTGTAGAATTGTAGGGGGCATGGTAGCGTGCTCATTTTACTACCACGTACTATTCCAAAAAAATAATTTGCGAGTTTTGTTTTTTGGAATACCAAAACGATTACCACCTAGCTTTTTGATTAAAGAAGTCGAAAAATGGTAAGGCTACTCATTTTAAAATTCCAAAGTGGAATTCAGGTGTGAGTAGGCTGTTTTTTTTATCAAAAATCATCAGTATGATCAGGAATATTTTTATTTTTTACATTCATGAAATATTTTTGATGAATTAATCAGAAATTTATTTTGGTAGCAAAATTTTTTAAAAATTAGGTTGTGACACGGGTACAAATGAGCACTAAAGGCTAAAATAAAAAGGAATTTAAACGCGTCCGCTCTAGGGTCAAAAGGGGGTTTTTGGAAAATCCGACCCGTGAGGTCTAGGGTCAAAATCATTTTTCACTCAAATTCCAGGGTCACCCCCCTTTTTGGGGTGTTTTGAAGCTTTTTGGACAAAGTCGAACCTTGGTGGAAATGTGAAAAAAAAATGATTTCATCCCTTACCATATTTTTAAAAATGGTGGTTTTTAAAAATATATGGTAGCAATTTTTTTTTTAAATATCGAAAAAATGCATTGAAAAGATTTTTTACTATCATAAAATTTTTTATTTTTTTAAAATTATGAGGTCATGGTAAAAAAGTATCACCATGATTCCAAGTATCTGAAGCGATGGTAGTGATTGCTACCATATTTAGAAAATATTTTTGAAAGTAAAAATGGTAATGCTTTTTACGAATCCGCCCAGGTTCAAGCAATTTTTTGCGATTTATGGTAGTTTGGAAAAAATATGGAAAAAGATACGATTACCATATTGGGGGTCATTTTGAGGGTCCGTAGAAATTTTTTTAAGGGAGTATACCAAAATGATTACCACAAGGGGGGGTGAAGTAAAGTAGGAAAATGGTGTTATGGTAATAAAAAAAATTCGGTCTTACCATGCAATTTGCCGATGAGAAATCCATTGGTGGGCTTCCTACCACGAGATGATTTTTTACTCAAAAAAGTGGTTTATGGTCTCATTTTTTTTGATTTTTTTAAAAATGCGATTTTTTTAATTGATGAATTCATCAGAGGGGTAGTAGAAAGTTTCCAAAAAATGAGCAGTATTCAAAATGGTATTTTCGCATAATATTGATGAATTGCCAATATTATGTGAAAGTTGTATTTTAGTATAATGATGTTATAATTTACCATTGATGAATAAAAATAGGAGAGGACCAATATCCAAAATGATTTTTTTAAAGAAAACAATATATATAAATTCCCAATTTTTGCACTTTGCAAATATTTTTTACAACTGTGATTGGAATATTTTTTTAATTGAAAAAAGATGTTGTATCATATTACCATGAATAACCATTTTTGCTACCATAATCTAAGATTTTTGAAAATTTTAATTTTTTTTAGACTTTTAGAAATTACCATTGTGGTATTCTTTTTTATAAATAATCCAGAAAATAGGTCGGATATGGCTACCATCCACCATAAATTTCCCATTTTATGACACCTTTTTTCTGATTTTATTACCATAGGCTTACGTAGTCCGCCTAGGTTCAAAGAAAAAATGAGTTTTATAAAAAAGCCATGGTAATGCGATTTTCACTGACCCTACTTTCGATTTTTTTTTTCGTCGTGGGTATTACCATTTTGCATTTTAAAAATCCTGAAAAAAGCTCAAAAAACCTTACCATAAAAAACCCGTTTTTTGACCCCTTTTTTGGTGAGTTTTCTCCGATAATACTCACTTTTTAATTTTTGATTTTACTACCATAAATGAAAAATGGTAATGCCCTATTTTCATTTTTTAGGGTACTTATACCATTTCAGTGGTAATTTTGAGAAGCAGAAGTTTTTGCCCTGGTCATTTATTACCATATTTCTGACTTTTGATGTTGAACTTCCCCTTACCATAAGGGGGGGTATTACCATTTTTCAAAATTATGGTAAAGAGAAACTATTGAGAAGCGTTTTTGCCCTTACCAAAATATGGTGGGCATGGTAAGGGCAGATAACCTTCTATCCAAACTATTACTACCATTTATTACCATATTTTCAAAAAAAATGATTTTTCGTCATTACCATAAGACATATTCATTTTTCCTTTTTTTGCTAAAAAATCGCCTACCATAATACCATAGTCCAGTTTTTTCTCTTCGGTTTAGTTTTAGCACATTACCATGAGCACTACCATATATGATAGAGTCGAGAGAAGCAAAAGGTAGAAAATGCTGAAAATGGCTACCATACATGGTCATGTGGCGATTTTTTAACAAAAAGAGAGCCTTACCATGATTTTGAAAAAGTTATCAGCCTATCAGAGAAATGAGTTTTTATTTTATTTATAAAATTTTAATGTGTTGAAAATGTATTTTACTGATATACCATAAATGATGATTATGGTAGTAACGATTTTTCAGTTGGGAAAGTACTCTGGTTATTTTTATTACGACGAAATTAAGAATTGAACAAATATATAAGGGTTTCATGCTTTAGTTTATTTGTTATGTATTATTTTTTATGAATATTATCTGATAAAAATTATGATGAATATAAAATAATAAAAAAAAGATAAAAAACACTGATACCCAAAAAATGCATTTTTCCATTCAAAAAAAATGTTTGAAGTTCATCTTACCCAGACCGATTTTTTTCATGAAATTCGTATACCCAGAACGAACTTGAAATTGAAGAAAAAATTCATTTTTATTTTCAAAAAAAAAACTTTTATGGTAAGGGCTATTTTTTATGGGGCGTAGGGTCAAATTACGAATTATGGTAAGCTTGCTCATTGGAATGAAAAAGAGCAAGTTACCATAATCAAAAATTTCCCCGATTTTTCCCCGAAATTTCCCGCTTTTAGACAGTCATTTTTTCTACAATGATAGTAAATTTTTTTAAATAATTTTCTCATTAAATATAAAAATGGTCACATATAGTTGTACAAAATGTCAAAAGCTATTTAATCATAAAAGCGATTTTTTGAAGCACCAGAACAGAAAATTTAAATGTTTTGAAAATGACGATTACCACGAGAATGGTATAAAATCAACTTTTGAAAACGGCGTGCTGAAAATGATACCGTCGAATGAAAATAATCGATTATTATCCGATTCAAAACCTGAAATTCGCGACTTATCCGGTAAAATTGACTACCATAAAACACTACCATGTCAAAAAAATGAGAAAAATGGCGTCTACCATAATGGTAATGAAAAGCCAAAAGAAGTCGGAATTTACTCAAAAAACGGTGTATTACCACATACCATAAATTCTAAAAAATGCCCTATTGCGATAGAAAAAGCTACCATTTCGTGCAAGTACTGTGATAAAAAAGTTCAGACCAAAAGTTCATTAAATCGACATTTCAAAATTTGTAAGCTAAAACCAATAACTATGTCAGATTTGCCATCAATCGAATCATCAATAAAAAACAAGATCAATGAACAACTGTTGACTGTGAATAACAATTATTCAAAAGTTATCAATAATAACACTATTAATAACACACAAAACATACAAAATATTATCGTAATGGACAAAATAAATTTGCGGGAGTTTGGTAAAGAGGATCTTGACCATATTACGGATGAGGTAATGAATCGGGTAATTAAATATCCACAAGCTGGTATTTTGAATCTTATTAGAGAAATTCATTTCAATGATACCATGCCACAAAATCAGAATATTAACATACTCAATAAAAAAGAGCAATTTATTGAAATATTTAATGGGAAAGAATGGAAGAAACAAGATAAAAAAACGGCTATCCAAAATATTATCACATCCAAAAAAGATATTATGGATGATTACGTAGAAGAGAAAACGGAGAATAATTTAATTTCCAATTTTATAAAAGACAATTACGAGAACTTCTCTGAAATGCTAGATAATTATATTCGCGAATCATTGGGACATTACGACGAACAAATCAAAACAAATATTGCAAAAAAATGCCAGAGATTATATAAGGAAATATTCAATCAAGCTGAACTAATGTTGTTTGATTATTTGCAGAAGGGGGGAACTACCGTTCCCCCCTTACCCCCCCACGTCAGAGGAACACCCATGGAACAATCTTAATTTTGTAAAATGTACAATTGCAAGCATAAGAAAATCAATTTGGGCTCACATCGACATGGGGTGGGGGACATGGGGGTGACCACCCCGCTTAAAAATAATTTTATTCAATTCTTTAATGTATATATGCAATAAATGTTTTATCGTATTTACAAGAAAAGACAAATATATACAACATATTAGTGAAATGAAACTATGCAATATGAATAAAATGAGAGAGCCAAAAAAGCTAAAAAATTTAGTTGAAAATTACATAGAAGAATCAACAGTATATCTTCTAGGAAATAAATACAAATGCGAATATTGTGGACACCAATATAAAACAAAATCCTATTATGACAAACATAAGAAAGAAACATGTATAAGACATAAGGAATTTGAACAAAATATTATCAAGCATAAATTGGAACAAATAAGTGCAATAAAGATAGATAACGATTTTATGAAGAAACAAATTTTTAATGCAATACATACCCTTCCTAGGTATTCTATTAAAAATGGAAAGATTATAAATGTCGAGTGTGATTATATAGAATACGAAAAACAGAAAAATATTGTGAGTTTTGGAAAAGAAGTGCTAGACTATTTGCAAAAGAAATTTATGAGATTGATGATAATGGAGCCAGAATTGGGGTTAGTTAATTTGGCGAGGATGATACATTTTAATGACAAAATACCACAAAATAGGAATATATATCTGAAAGACGAAGATTCGATATATATATATCAAAAAAATAATTGGCTGAAAATTCCTAGAAATGATGTAATCCAGAATTTGATTGCATCTAAAAAAGATATAATGGATGATTGGTATGATGGATTTGTAGAAAAGAAAATGATTGAGCAAAAATATATAAACAAGTATGAAATATTTTCACATGATCTGGATAGATATATTAATCATATGGTTTTTGCTACGGAATACAACACTGGGCTATATATTCCTAAATTAATGTATGAAAGAATGGATAAAATGATTTACATATTGTTATTGAACAATAAGAAAATAGAGAAAAAATATACACCAAATGATAATATTTGTGTTGATTGGAGTGATGAATTATAATAAATGAAGAAATATTCTTAATTCAAGCTTGCAATATTAACAGAAACAACATTCTGGCGTTGGATTTGCGCAAAAAGCTGAGAAAAGAAAGCATGTTTCTCAGTACTCTTAGAAAGATTCGCAATAAGTCCATGATAAGGAACATATAAACCATCCTGCATAGTAAAAGACACAACGCGGTATTTCACAAAATTGTGCTCCACAAAGTGTAAGCTACCAAAAAGATGCTCCCAAAAAACACTAAGGTATGAAGAATTGAATTCAACTGGAACATTGGTATAAAATGGGAAAGACGCAGCAGTTAATGCGCAAAGGCACGCATTGTAAAATTGTTCCGGATTTGTGATTAAGTCACATGAAGGTCCAACTTGCGTATGTTGCACTGATTGTGGTTCTTCCAAAAATATATCAGAAATCTCTGGAAGCTGCAATCTTTGTTGTACAGTTGGTTCTGCCGCTTCCGCTGACATGAAGTCCCAACGTACATCTGAAGAAAAATCTGCAGGTTCTTGATCTGGAACAATCAATTGAAAATGACCACCATCAAGAATGATGGAAATTTTGATTCCTGACTCGCAAGGGTATGGCTGTTCATGCCAAACATCTTGTTTTGCTTCAGAAGGCGCAGAAGCTGGAACATCCATTTGCAGGAGCTTTTCAATTGCTGCCTCGACATTTCCTTGTGTTTGAGTAAGAACTTGTTCAGCCGCCGATTTTGAGAAACCCATTGAAATCAGTTGCATAACTTCTGGAATATCTGAAGTTTCTAGTTGAACTTCAGAAAGACCCCGTGTATAGACAGTCAAATCCAATTTGAGATAAAATGCAGCAAATGCTACCATTAACCCGTCAACGTGGGTATTTGGTTGCTCCATCCAAAACAAGTACTCCTCGAAGTTGTTGACAAAAAGTGGATTCGAAAGTGGATTTTCTCCTCTTCCTACAACAATGTCATTGTAGTGCGAATTGCGCAGATATTGCCGAGTCTTTGCCTCTCTAGAATACTCCTTGTCAAAATACTCCAGTGGAGTCATTCCTAATCCTGGAATAATAAAAGCAGCCGAGAGCCTAAGATTTTCGCAGAGATATCTGCGCAGATCATCTGAATTATTTGGGAATCCCACTGACCTCGAAAGTCGAGATAATCCTGCAATAATGCAGTGGAAAAAGCATGCACCATCACGTTCAGCATCCAACAATTGGACAAATAAAAGTAGTCCTGATTCAAGTAGTAAACTGATCATTTTACAACATATCTTTGAAAATCAATAAAATAACCCCATCAATTTTTTAAGCATATTTTATCTTTTTTTTTGCTTTTGTCGCTTCGATCTTTAATTTCCTTTCTTCTTGTATAGCCTTTTCTTTCTCTTTGTTAACTCCATATTTGGTAACAACTTCGGATATTCTTTTAATAATAACCGGAGGTGGCATATTTAGCGAATCCAAATCCGATTTCCATTCCTCATTCATTCGAATATTTCGTTTGTCCATCCATAGTTCCACTGCATATGTCTTCGTCATATCATTGTAATCACCAAAAATCTTATCATATTCACGCAAATAAATATACCTTCCCAGGACCTCATCCCAAATATAAATCTGATTTCGACTATTTATAATGGAATAATAATTTGTATTGCGCTCTAACCACATTAAATCTCGTATATAATCCACAACATATTCCAATGTGTGATTGCTCTCCCCATTCTTTATGTAGTCTTTGCATAAATAATGCGTCTTTTTTTCCATACAACCATACTTCATCAAATTATCCTTTAAATTTTCCTTGCGCTTCTGTTCTTCACGTATCTTATCAATAATTCTCTTTGCCTCAATTAATACTAATTCCTCATTTAATGTTCCGCCCTCTGCAATAAACCGGTCCGCTTCCACCATTGCCCATATATAATGCAGACCATGTTCCGCTAAAATATTTAGAACAATCGCCTTTCTTTCTTGCATTAATCTATCCTTTCGCTCACTCTCCTCTTTCCTTAACTTCCTCATATTTTCGCTCTTTTTATCAACCATTTCGCGTTTTTTATCAATCTTTTCTTGCCCATATTTTTTATAAATATAGCGTTTCACTATTTCCTCTGAATACATTGAATCAAATCCCTCCAATTGCGTCATTTCTGCATTCGATAATTTATACAAATCCTTTACATAAGAACCTGGTAATAACTTTACATAAAGAAGATGAGTAATATAATGAAAAAAACACATTAGCGGCTCCAATGCATATAAATTATCAATATCATATTTGCGAATTCGTTTTGCATTATTGGAAAATATCTCACTTAATATCACATTATTGCGAACACTCATTTTCTCATTAATATATCGCTTAATAATTGCTTCTACCCTATCTACTAATATTTCATCACCCTCTTCCCGAAGCGATTTTAATAGGTTTATAGCGGCTTCATATCGATAAGACATTGCATCAATTTCACAATTCTTTTCTAACATATGGTATATAATTCTTTCAATTGCAGAATCATCTAATGTAGAAAATAAAAACATATAATTAATTATAAATAACAATTTTTAAATCAAGTAAAAAATTAATAATGATGATATATCATTTTTTCAGTTTCATAGTAGCCAACTACTCTGTTAAATGCATACACCTTGCGACCACATCCTGATAGAATCAACTGTGTCATTTTGTCAAAATTAGACCTTTGAAATGTAGTTCGCTGGTTCATATATATTTTGCCATTTGAATAATTGCAAATCATGTGTGACTTTGAGTCTATTGGAACAGGAATATTTTTGATTTCACTAATTCCGTAAACTTTGTATGCCGGCAATTTTTCAATGTGATTCGGCAAAATTTCCTGGGACCATACACATCGCGTAATATCTTTCTCTTCCCAATAATTAGATTGATAAGAAGGCGTCCGCCTTCCTCCTTCTGAACCAGGTGTAGAAACTGGTGACGATATCGCCTTAAATTGAGGCGTCAATATCTTAGCAGAAGATGAATTTTCAATTTTCTGCTTTTTGGCATCAGGTTTATCCTTTTTCTCTGGTTTCACATCAACAGTAAGAAGCCACCTTTTTTTAGGTGTTTGCTCCGATTTCTTAAAGTATTGTGCAAAAATGGATGCATCTAGCTGATAGTCTTTGTCGACAGGTGTAGTTGATTGACCAATATTTACAATAAAAACACGGTCAATTCCCGGAATATCAGCCATTTCTTTGTAATCTTCTTTTGAGATAAGTTCAGGAGTTTCAAATAGGAGGATGTAATCAGATGTAAAGCAAAGAATTTGTTGAATAAGACTAACTATCGCTCCTTCTATTTTTGGGTCAATAATGTTATAGCCATTGGAGTTTTCAGGACAATAAAAGATTGTCCCGGAAAATTTTTTCCCTGTTCGCTTTGACATTTCAGATTTCACCAAAATAGATGGCAATAAAATAGAAGAACGATTTGTTGGTAAAATAGTATGGACGAACATTGTTTTTATTATCTAAAATCAATAAAATAATAATTCAATTTTTATTTATAAAATAGAACATTTTGAAAGGACTATACCAGGTAATTTTTGCCCTTCTTGTCCTTCTGATCTTTTTTCTAAATTAGTCAATTCAATTTCCGAACTGTTCTCTGATTTAGATTCGAATAATCTAGTAAAACCACTAAAAGAATTTTTAATTTTATTACCAACAGATTTTTGTTTAGAATTTCCATTTGTTTTATTTTTTTTAGGTACTCCTCTCGTTGAACAATCCGTATTTTTACTATAACTATCTTCAGACATACTAACAACTATTGTTTTACCACCAATATCTTTTTGATATAAAGTATAATTTTTTGTTGGTTCTTTTCTTGCTTTTAATCCATTTTTCGATATTCCTGGTAACCTTAAAACTGTCATATAGGATACACCCATATAAGCTCCATGACAAAATCCCATTGTCATTATTTTGTAACAATTATAATTAATTTGATTCGGCATTTTTTGAAGTGCTTGGTTTTTATATTCATTTGTTGCACTGCTTTGATTCTTTTTTTTATTCATAATTTTTTGGTATTTATTTTTAACAAAATTTAGAGGTCCCGCTCCATCTTGTTTATTATGATTATATATTTTATTAGCTACTTTGCTTTCTATTTCTTTAAATAATTCTTTTATATTATCTTTTGCATCCGGCATTGCTTTTTTTAATATTAATTGTTGCTCTTTTGCATCACTTCCCAAAGGTATTTTAAATTTACTTCTATATAAATTAACATCATGATTATTACCTACCTTAAAATCTCCAGAATTTTTAAATAAATTAACAAAACTACCAAGTAATAATAAATCATTACCATCATAGCCTTTTGTTAATCCCAACATTTCTCTTAATTCTCCAATTTCATTTGTGCGTCCAGTTTCTGAAAAAGCCTTAAAAACTTTCATATTTTTGAGTAAAGTAAATCCAGGATGGTCTAAATCTACTGGATATTTAATTACTGGGTCACCATTTACTGTAACTCTATCTAATGTAAAAATCGGGCTTTCACTTTTAATATTTAAAAGTTTATTAAATTCATTTCGCCCTGGTGCGTCAAAAACACAACAAGCTCCAAATGTTATAATATGAATTGGCTTATTATCAATAATATTTAGTTTATATTTTCTAAGATAATATCCAAATAATGATGCAATTCCTCCACCTTGAGAATGCCCAGTAATAATAATTCTTTTAAAATCTGGATGATTAGATTGTAAATCAGTTATTCTATCACACAATTCTTTTATAGATGGTTTTAATATACTAAAAAATCCCTCGCCTGTTTTCGCTTTATTATTCGATTTATTATTAATTGATGGTGTACTCTCGGCTTTATTAGAAATTTCTGTTAATTCAATATTACCATTCTGCCCATTTCCACCTGAAAGACTCGAATTATTTGATTCGCTAGTACTTACAGAAGAATAAACTCCTCTATTATTTTTAGGTTGCACATATTCTCTATTTAATTCACTAATTAATTTATCAGGTATTAATTGACTTGATGCAGCGGTTTTTAAAAATTCTTTAATACTACTTCCACCCTTAAATGTTATAAATAACGTTTTTTCACTATTAAATTTACATTCTGAATTTTCATAAATATATAAATATACATTCAAACGTTCATCATTTTTTATAAAATATCCAATTGGTTTAGATGAATCAACTGCTGCCATATTTCCAACATTTTTATCAGAAGCCTTAAAATATTCCTTAAAATTATCATGGTTTTTAATATAAGTACTATCATAAGAACATTTATAATTGAATAATTTATCATAAATTTTTTCAATTGCTCGAATATAATTATTAAAAGCATTTGGTGTTACATCTAAATGTTCTGTTATCCTACAAAATATGTCTGCTGGGCAATATGCCATTCTACTAAAATAAGAGCACTGTGTTAGTAATGCTTCATATTTTATTAAAATATCAATTTGTGTTTTTGTATTTTCTGTATTGTTCAAAATATTTTGTAATTGAAAAGCTAAAAATGTAGTCCAATCATTAGCTTTAATCATTTGTTTCCAATTTCTTTTTCCAACAGTTGAACTTTGACTAGTATTTTTTAAATTTGCTAGTTTATTTGATTCATTTTCACTCATTTATTATAATATTAAGATAAATATTTAATCTAAATATGCTATTTCTATATAATTTCTCTGATCGACATTTTTTTTTGCATTATTTAAATAAGCTTTTCGAATATTCCAATTAATAGTTCTTGTTAAATTCTTATCTTTCAATGAATGCGCATGATATTGTATATTATTATTGTGATGGTCAAATTTTATTGGATAATTATATTTTTGTGCTCGATATATATATTCAGAATCTGCACCAAATCTGGATTTTTGGAAAAATCCTAAATAATTAAATAATTTACGTTTGAATAAAATATTATAAGATATTGATTTTTTTTTTTCAATAATATTTAAATTATTATCAATATATACTCTTTCAAAATGAACTCCATATCCCCAATATTTTTTATTATTTTTTGAATAATTCACCATGTTTTCAATATATGTTGAATCAATATAATCATCGCTATCAACAATTAATATATATTCTCCTTTTGACATTAAAATACCTTTATTTCTTGAATAATACGTTCCAGAGTTTTCCCTATTTTCTAATATTTTAATTTTATCACTTTCAAATTCTTTTAAAATATTAATTGAATTATCAGTTGATTTATCATCAACTACAATTATTTCAATATTATTATATGTATTATTAAGTATTTTTAAAATAACATTTTTTAAAAAAATTTCATTATTATAATTTGGGATTATAACAGAAACCATACTATTTTGAGTACGATACTTATTTTCTATTTCTTTCTTAACATCTATAATTATATTTTTTACCATTTTATCAATATCATCAAATAAATTAATTTTATATTTTAATACTAATTTTACATCATTATAAATAATAATTTCATTATTATTATAAAATACTCTTACAAAAAATTGTTTTTTAGAAAATTTATCTCTTAAATTTTTAATAAGTTGATATACATCCATTTATTTATCAAAGATATTTTTTCATATCAATCCACAAATCACCATCTTCATTTTTATAATATTTACAATATTCCACCCATAATCTTGTTTGATTTGATTTGCATTTTATATATTTTTCCAATGTGAAAATTCATCACATAATATATAATAAAAAATTGAAATAAATTAAACGTAAATCTTTGATAATTAAAAACCATGGCACACACACATTGGATGTATCCCATTGACCTTTCAGGAGATGAAGAAGCAAGACAAGCTTATGAAAGACAACCCTATTTTATGCTCAAATGTTCAAAAATTTTAGGAGCTTCATTTATGAAGGAAGTTTCAAAGAAAGATATTCCTGATCTTACAAGAGAAGGATACCTATATAAAAGTTCTGGGGATTATTATTTTGTTTTAGACAGACATTGTGTGTATCTTCTTGGTGTATTTACTTTTAGTACTTCAAATGGTGGAATATTTGTTCGAACTTTTTTTCCACAATTTGAAGAAATCAAAGCTACAGCGTCACATTTTCTACAAATTGAAAAAAAATTCAAAAAAATACAATCATGCATTGGATGTCAACAAATCGTACAATCATTATTGGAAATTGATTCAAATGAATACTGTGTATCATTTGAATTATTATCTTCTTTCAACCAAAAATCGAATGAACTAAAAAATCAAATTGACTATCTCAAAAAAGAGATTGAGAAAATGGTACATGAATATGTTATGATGGAATTAGAAATTCTTCAAAATTTATCAGAGAAAACCACCGGAATAAATATTCAATTCACTATAAATCATTATCTTGAATATTTTTTATCTAAGTAAATATTATGAACAAATATAAAAGAAAATTAGTTAGTTTCTGCGTTTGGGGAAATAGTGATTTATATAATCTTGGATTACTTGAAAATGCTATCCAGATGCCAAAAGTATTTCCTGGATGGATTATGTATATTGCATATACTCCAACCGCAAACCAAAAAATTATAAATGAAATATCTAAATTTCCTTGGGTTGAAATGGAAATGTATAATGAACCTAATCATAGTAAAAATACAATGTTAAGATTTTTACCTGGTTTTAGACAAATAAATGATATAGTAATTTTTAGAGATGCTGATTCTAGACTCTTGAAAAGAGACTATTTGGCAGTTATGTATTGGCTAAATAATACAGATAAAAAAGTTCATTTAATACGGGACCATCCAGCAAATAAATTTAGGATTATGGCAGGTTTATGGGGTATTCGAGATGGTATAATTGCAAAACCTTATATAATCCAAAATTTTTATGAATATTTTAAAAAACCTGAATTTAATAAATGGACAGTTGACCAAGTATATTTACAAAAATATATATATCCTCTAATTGAAAATACTACATGTATTCATGCAGATTTTAATAAATTTGAGGAATGGGCAATACCTTTTCCAAAAGATGCTCCATCAAGAAAATATGGATTTTGTGGAAAAACTTATAATTTTGCACCAGAAGCCTGTAAAATGTTAGGAATTAAAATGAGAATGTTGGGGAAAAAGAGATACCTTTAACCAGCCCCTTTTCACGACTCCGTCGTAAAAGGTGCTAACCCCCAAAACGCGGAATATTTTAGTCAGCCCCTTTTCACGACTCCGTCGTAAAAGGTGCTAACCCCCAAAACGCGGAATATTTTAGTCAGCCCCTTTTCACGACTCCGTCGTAAAAGGTGCTAACCCCCAAAACGCGGAATATTTTAGTCAG
>Ga0315284_10006624_pt1 | contig 16496 bp, 11 predicted proteins | sample YL17G09_16_MG_FD_203696 | JGI IMG/M metagenome (GOLD analysis project Ga0315284, IMG submission 203696) | Sediment microbial communities from Yellowstone Lake, YNP, Wyoming, USA - YL17G09_16 | ecosystem: Environmental > Aquatic > Freshwater > Lake > Sediment | place: USA: Wyoming | collected...
CTGGTGATGCCGATGAGCAGGTCCCAGGGCGTGTCATTTGGCCGCGTTTTCCTGTAAACAGCGAGGATATGCTCCATCTTGTCCCCCAGGGTGCGTGACAGTCTTTCGCGCAGTTCTGCCTCTGAAAGACGGCGGCGCTTGGGGTCGCCCGCCAGGAACAGCGCCGCCTCGTCCCGGTTGGTGCCAATCATCAGGGGGACACCCGCCGCATTCGGCGATGCCACCGGGTCGAATGGATTGGCGGGGAGATATTTGCCATCCACCACAGGCGCGAGGCTCATCATGCCGCCGCCTCCCATTAACCGCCGCCGGTCAGGCTCTTGCGGTGACAGGACGCTCACCGCCTCCAGCAGTTGTTGGGCGGGCAATTTCTGGAGCCTGTCAATTTCGTTCGGTTTTATGCCGAGCTTTGCCAGCAGACGTTCTGCCAGGTCGGTTGCGGCGGCGCGCGGCACACCGCGAAGTCCCGGACTGCTCTGCACAATGCCGCGGTGAAACAGTCCCTTTGCCGCGGGCATCGCCATCATAACGCTTACTTTCCGGCCGCCGCCTGATTCACCGAATATAGTCACGTTGCCGGGATCGCCCCCGAACGTTTCTATATTGTCATGGACCCACTGAAGGGCAAGCACGGCATCCAGCATTCCAGCCACGCCTGAACCGGCAAATTCTTCACCGGCGACATCTCCCAGGAACAGATGGCCGAAGACGTTAAGACGGTGATTGATGGTGACCACGACGGCGTTGCCACGCCGGCTGAGGTTGGCGCCGTTGTACATCGTCTCCGAGCCGGCTCCCTGGGCGAAACCGCGGCCGTGCAGCCAGACGAGGACGGGCCGTTTGCCGCCGTCTTTGACGGTGGGTGTCCACACATTCAACACCAGGCAGTTTTCGCTCTGCGGTAGCAATCTCGTGTGCCCGTCGGTGCGCACTATTGCATATGGACGGGCTTCGTCAACCAACGAGCCCGTTTGCGGGCAGATCGGGCCGAAATCGCCGGCATAACGTACACCTGTCCACGGTTCTACGGGCTGCGGCGGCAGGAAACGCCGGTTGCCTCCGGTCGGGGCGCCATACGGTACGCCCTTGAATACATGTACACCCCGCTCCTCCAGACCGCAAACACTGCCTGCTGTGGTTTCTACTATCACTTCGGTCACGTTTTACTCCTTCGCACGGAACTAAATATCGCTGTCATTGTCTGCCTTTTATCACGACCTGTCAAATATCTGTTGTGCGGTGTCCAAGACATAGTATACAGTTTCTAGGCTATGGTTATGGTAAGTATATAGAGAAGACGTTAGAGCTCCTGGGCATCTCTAACACTAGCCTAGACTGGAGGGTGTGTGAAAGCTGGACTCCGTACGGCGGTGGGACGCGGGGTGGGGAGGGGCGGACTACAAGGGACTCCGGGGGTTCAATGCAGAGGCAGCCCGAAGGGCTGTTCTGGAGTATCTGAAGACGAATCCCAACATCTCAGAGACTGCGCGGATGTTCGGCATTACTCGCGCAGTGGTCTATGAGCATGTCTATGAATCATATTACGGCCATGGACAGAGTATCTATGCCAGGGTGAGATAAAAACGTTCCTTTTTTGTCGAATAGCGCCAGCTCACGACTCAGACGTGGAATGGAGCGGACCTCTTTGATTCCACAGATACTCAGAATGCTTTCCCTGGATAGGACCTGGCATGGACCGATGGCGTGTGGTTTGCGATATTGTCTCCCGGCATTTGGGCTTAGCGCACAATTACGTACTCTCCCTTATAGCAAAATGAGTATGTTTCCGCATATTTATTCCTGTCGCGATAGTCGAGAATAAGGCAGGAAAAGCTGTGCCAGACATCCCAAGCAACTTATGGGATAACATTGGGCATTTTATCGGGGACTTATTGATGTTACTTATCACCGCACCCCGGTCGATTCGTTCGGAGGTTAACTGAACGGGGGGCATGCGTTAAAACGAGAAAAATAAGAAAGAGGAGAGATAATGCGTAAACACAAGAGGCTCGTGACGCTGTCATCGATCGTGTCGATGGTGGTGTTGCTGGGTGCGATAGTTGGAGGAGGAGCACCCTCTGTAGCCGTAGCTGTTGGTGCAACGATCACCTACAACCTTTACGCCACGGACGGCTTCATTTCGCTAGCCGACGGGACTATACTTTATAACTACGGTTTTGTCGGCGGGCTAGCGGGTACGACTATCAGTTACCAGAACAGCATGGTCGCCCCGCCCGGTGCGCCGAAGACGTTTGTTCCCGGAGGACTTGCAACGGCAGCCCTCCCGCCGGCACCCACAGGCGGCCCGATTGTAGCCCTTTCTGTGGAGGCTCAACTGGCGGGAAACGCCCAGTTCCCGGCGCCACTCATTTACTGCGCTGTGGGTGATGTGGTGCAGATCAACCTGAAAAACCTGGGTGTGACCAACAAAACGTCGCCGAACGACCCGCATAGTATCCATCTCCACGGGTTGGATGTCGATGTGGCCAATGACGGCGTCCCGGAGACTTCGGTGGCGGCCGTCCCGGCTAACATGGTTATTCCGGGTGCGGGCAACATCGTCGTCTACATGTTCACCCCGAAGTTCGCTGGGACTTACTTCTATCATTGCCACCAGGAGGCGGACATCCATGTGCAGATGGGCATGTACGGCGCCCTGATTGTCTACAACCATGGTGAGCCTGGAGCGACGTCCGGACCCGGTTCGGCGGGTAGCCTTTTCCACTGGAACTACGACAAAGATGTCGTGCTCCTGCTGAGCGAAATTGACACGCGGCAGCATGTGTCCGAGCAACAAGGACTGGGGGGCAAGGCGGCCTTCAACCCGGTAAACTACCAGCCGCAGTACTGGCTCATCAACGGGTTGTCGTTCCCCAACACCATTCACGCAGCGGCAGCACCGGCGGTCTTCAACTGGACCACCTGGATAGCGGCTCATCCCGGTTACGACCCGCAGATTACGGGAAGTATCACCGCGGGCGGCACTACGACTTATCCCGGTCAGAAGGTCTTGATCCGCATGATAAACATGGGATTTGAGACCCAGCCGATGCACATGCATGGGTTCCACGGCAAGATCATCGGCAATGACCAGAGGGCATGGGATTGGGCAAAGGGGACGGCGTTTAACACGTGGGACGGTACCGGACTCGAAAAGAATACCGTAACCATCGGTTCAGGAGAGGAATACGACTGGTTGATCAACTTCGGTCAGCAAGCAGTTACCTCGACCTATGACCCGGGGACTCAATCTAGGTACAACCCGGTGGGTAACGCGCCGGTGAGCAACACGGACACGGCAAAGCCGGCCATCCCGGTGCCCGGGGTAGTTCCGGCAGTCACCTACATCGGTGGTCCGACAGTCCAAGGGGCTGTAGGTATTCCCGGCACAAGCCAAATATTCGTGTTCCATAACCACGACGACTACAAGGCAACCAACAATGGTGTCTATCCCGGAGGCATGTTCACAATAATAGTGCCACTGCCGTAGTCGCTATGCAGCGAGTGAGGGGGCCGAGGTCAAACCCGGCTCCCCTTACTCGCGCAAAAGCAAAATCGAATTCGGTTGCGCATACTGACCAAGAAAGGGGGTCGGCCGCAGATGACAGCCACCACCAATGCCAATGAGCGATTGAGAGCAAGGCGTCGGCTCAAGGGTAGAAGAGCCTGGTACCGGCGGCCTTGGGTGTTTGCCGTGACCGGGGTGCTCGTAATTCTCGCCAGTCTGGCAGGGTGGCGCATTGCCACTTCGCCCAAGGCTCCACAGGACCCGCCGGAGGCCGATAAGGTGCTGGCCGCGCAAGCCGATACAAAAAACTTTGGCATCCTGATACCGGCTTACCTGCCAAAGGGATTCGACCGGGAGAGCGTTGAGGTCACCGTGAACCAGAACGGTCCGGCGGGTGAACCGGCCGTAGACCTGGTATATCGCAGTCCCAAGGGTGCCGTGCTTTTTATGCATCAGTGGGTGCCTGTCAATCCAGACCTGGAAGTGCTGAACGGTTCAAGAATCATCGAGACCAAGTGGGGCAAAAGTTGGCTGCTGACAGAAGGCACGGACGGCCTGGTTGCCTTATGGGTGGACGTGGGTCCGCTCCGCATATCTCTTTACAGTCCAAGTCAGCGCTATCTTTCGCGCCAGCAATTGGTACTCGCCGCCAACACCCTGGGTCTGGCTTCCAACTTGCAAGTGTACTCGTTTATCAGCCAGCTGCCCGTGATCAAAGACGTCGAGCCGCCACCCCCCTTTGAGGTCCAGACCAATGCAGATGGCGTTCAAGAGTTCAACCTGACCATAACACCGGGAGGTTTCACGCCGATGAGATTTTCCGTCAAGAAGGGCATCCCTGTGAAGCTTCACTTCCGGGCTCTCGGTCAGGTGGGGTGCGGCAATACCCTGATAATTCCTATCGACCAGCAAAATATGGCAGCTTTGACACTTGAATCCTCTGAGGATATTAAGGTGCTGGAATTTACGCCGGAGGTTGCGGGAGACATCAATTTTCACTGCACCACCAACTGTTATCGCGGCATTATGACGGTGATAGATCAGCAATGAAAAACCCATCTTTGTTTCGGCGTTTGGGAGCACTCGTTTTGCCCGTAGTGGTCTCGCTTGCCGCACTGACGTACTCGCTAGCCGCCTGCGGCTCCGCTAATGATGAGCAACTGCCCGATATCGTCCCATGGCAGCCCCCAAAAGTGTCGCTTGAGGGAATACCGCTTGCGGCGTCGGAACCAGACCCCGATGGAGTCCAGTTTGCCGGCGTCGGCATGGCTGAAGATGGCGCGATGATTATCGTCAATTTCGTTGGCCCGGCGGCACTGATACAGACCTGGAACCAGGGAGATGTGTACGTGGTTGACCAAAATGGAACCGCCTACAACCAAGTCCCGGTCGCGCCTGTGCTGGGGCCGCTATTCGCCAAACCGAAGGAAGATGGTCAGGCCGGCTATGCACTGCTATACAACCCCAACTACGGGGTCAGACCCGGCTCGATTGTTTCCGTAGTCCTGGGCAAGTACAGGAGGGACCACATTCAAGTGCGATGAATCTCTGCGTCTGCATCATCGCTGCTTTCTCCAGTGGCCCCTTACGTCGCGGAGGCGGGTCATTTGTGGAGAAAAAGCCAGTCGGCTTGAAAGCGCGTAATCGTGCGGTAAGGAATTCGCCTGTTTTTCTTCCAGGCAATACCTTGAGAAAATTGCAGTTGCTAAAATGAGACACGCTAAAGCGATTGCTGAAAGAGCATCTTATCTCGGAGGCGAGCGAACGGCAGCAGTTGATGGGCGCCGGGACCGGGGCTTCGGTCAGTTTGAGTGCGGCGGTTGACACGTTGGCCAACTACGGAAAACTCACCGCCGTCGAGGCCAATCCCATGGAAATAACCATTGGGGGAGAATCTGCGGAGCGGAATAAAGTCATCGATTATGCGCGTGCCCTGGAAAAACTGGGCATCTTTTCCGGAGTGCGTATTGCCGCCATAGATGAAAACCAGGCCGGTGATGGTGGCGGAATCCTGTTCTCCATAGTCCTTGCCAGGTGACGGCCCGGACTCTACAAATGCCCCGCAGGGCTTGCAGCGTGCCCGTTGATTGCGGTTCCCGCCGAATAATCCCGCCGTAGCAGGGTGCTGAAAAACTCCGGTTGGTGAATTGTTCAGGCTCGATTCGTGTCGTCCTGCCGAGAATGGAGTTCTAGGAAAGTGCCCTTTTTCCTTGGGTATGGCAGTGTCGCATTTTTACTGCGTAGACTCACTTGCATCCGTGTTTCTTCGGTAGAACCATATCTTTACAACTTCTACCAGTCCCAGATAAATTACGATGAATATCCCTAATACAAGAAGGAACTTCGGCGGTAATGCCGTGAAGCTGAAGAAATTGCGCAGAAACGTAAAAGGCAGCAACAGAGCTACAATAAGAATAACCGCGATGTTTAACACTAACAGCTTGTTGGGCTTGCTCCGGTAGAAGGGTACTTTCCTTGTTCTTATTGCGAATATGACCAGCGTCTGAGTGAATAATGATTCAACAAACCACGCTGTCTGGAATAGAGGTTCCGATGCTTTGAAAACGAATATCATAACAAAAAAGGTAAGAAAGTCGAAGATTGAGCTGATGGGCCCAAAGGAAACCATAAATTTCCTGATGAAAGCTGTGCCCAATCTTTGTGGTCGCCGAACATATTCCTCGTCGACATTGTCAGTTGGTATGGTCAGCTGAGCAAAGTCGTATAGGAGATTGTTCAACAGTATTTGAATCGGCAACATAGGAAGAAATTTCAAAAACAGGGACGCTACAGCGGCACTCAACATATTACCAAAATTGGAACTGATTGACATCATAATATACTTCATGGTATTGGCAAAGGTCTTCCTGCCTTCCAGAACGCCGTCACAGATGACTTTCAGGTCATTGTTCAGCAGGATTATTTCGGCCGATTCCTTGGCAATGTCCACGGCGTTTGCCACCGAAATGCTGACATCAGCCACTTTCATTGACGGCGTGTCATTGATGCCGTCTCCAATAAAACCAACGACATGTCCATTGGCTTTCAAGGCGTTAATGATGCGGTTCTTTTGCGCCGGAGTGACGCGGGCGAAAATATCGGCACGTTCCACAATTCTGGCAAGGGCATCGTCGTTCATGGCTTCGATTTCACTGCCGCGCACGATATTCGTGGGCTCAATTTCTACCGTGGAGACAAAGCCTCCGACCTCATTCTCATATCTCTTGCCGCGGCGGAACCGGGATACCTGAAAGCCCACCTGCTGGCTGATTTTGGCGGCAACAATCTCATTATCCCCGGTCAAAATCTTCAGCTTCACGCCAGCCCGTCTCAGCATTTCGATAGATTCCCCGGCTGTCTCCTTAAGCGGGTCGAGAAAAGCAATGAATCCCAGAAACACCATGTCGTTTTCATCGCCTACCGAATAAGCCGTCTTGTTCTCTGCAATCGGCCGGTAGGAGACGGAAAGCACGCGGAACCCCTGGGAGCTTAAGTCACGGTGTCTTCTCTCCAATTCGCTTCTGGTATCTTCCGTCAGATTGAAAACACTTCCACCAAGCTCATAGCGGGAGATGACCCTGGCAATCTCCTCCGGGGCGCCCTTGGTAATAAGCAAGGTCTCTTTGTCGGCGGCAACGACTACCGAAAGGCGCTTCCTGGTAAAATCGAACGGAATTTCGTCAATCCTCTTGTAGCCCTCGGTATTAATCTCCTCATGTTTGAGGATGGCTTCATCAAGCGGGCTTTTCAGACCGGTCTGGTATCGGCTATTTAAAAGAGAATAGAGAAGCACCTTTTCAGAGTCCTCACCCTGCAAATCGACGTGCATGATTACGGTAACCCTGTTTTCGGTCAGCGTCCCCGTCTTATCGGCGCATAAAATGTCCATACTGCCGAAATTTTGTATTGCCGCCAGACGCTTTACAATCACCTTTTTCTTTGCCATGGCGGCGGCGCCACGGGCAAGGTTTATGGAAAGAATCACGGGCAATAGTTCCGGCGTCAGTCCCACTGCCAGGGCAACGGCAAAAAGCAGGGATTCCAGGACACCGCGCTTAAAAGAGGCATTGATGAAAAACACCAGCATGACCAGGACGAAGGTTACCTGCATTATGAGGAATCCGAATCTCCGCAGTCCTCTCTCAAATTCGGTCTCGGGCTTGGTCTCGACGCTTCTTCTGACAATTTCCCCGTATTGCGTGGAGCTTCCCGTCCTGACAATTACCGCCGTCGCCGTGCCGTTGGTTATGGAAGTGCCCATGAAGAGGTAATTATTCCACTCGCTTATTTCAGCGCTTTTAGGGTCTTTAATGGGTTCGGCGGTCTTTTCCGCGGGGAAGGATTCCCCGGTTAGAGCAGACTGGTCTACATATAAGTCCCGTGAGGCAATGACCCTGGCATCGGCCGGGACAATATCTCCGGCTGAAAGAGCAACGACATCACCGGGGACCAGTTCAGAGACTTCGATGTCCTGCTTTGTGCCATTCCTGAAAGTGGTGGCCACGGTTGCCACCATTTTGCGCAATGCCTCGGCGGCCCTTTCCGCCCTGTACTCCTGGGTGAAGTCAAGAATGACACTCATCAGCACGATGGAGAGGATAATTGTGGCATTCAGAAGCTCACCCAGGGCGCCGGATACAATGGCCGCAATTATCAGAATTATTACCAGCGGGCTTCTGAAGTGGAGAAGGAACTGAATGAGGACGGGCCTCTTACCTTTGCGGGCAACCTCGTTGGAGCCATATATCTCCACACGTTTTGCCACTTCCTCGTCCGTAAGCCCGGCCGCCGATGACCCGGTCCGGCTGAGTATTTCGTCAATAGTTGACGACAATATTTCCTCGTCTCGCAACGAGATTAACTCACCCGTGGGTTTTCTGAAACGACGTTTGTTCGGGGTTCTTAAGGACATGACCGAAATTTCGCCTGGATATATTTCAAGGGTCAAATTCCCGGTTGTTCATGTTATATCAATTTCTTGCGGCGGAAGAAATAGAGCGTGGACCCGGACACAAGAAAAACAGCCACAAGAAGAACTAAGAATATCCGCACATCGCTTTTATCGATGGTAGGCAGAGCCGAATAGATGCCGGCAATAACGATAAAGGGCACGGCAATGACGCCCAAAATGACCAGAATGCGCATGAATCTCTTAATCCGGTTGGTGCTCAGAATGTAGTCCGTGTCCTTGAAGGCATCGATGATATCCTTGCACTCGTCGAGCGTCTCACAAATCTTGTTCATGTGGTCTATTACGTCGCCGAAATACGGGGTAAGATTTATCCTGGTGAAACGGGCCAACTTCGGCTCCAGTTCGGTAAAGCTTGCCCGGTTCGGGATCATGATACGCCTCTGCGCGATAATGTCACGGCGGAGGATAAAGACCTCCTTGGAGGCTTCAATATTCTCATCGAAAACAACTTCTTCCACATTATCAACCAGGTTTAAAATCTTGTCCAGGATGGGCAAGTATGAATCCACCGAACGGTCGATAATGCGGTACAGCAAATACCCGGAGCCATTGCTGAAATTCTCCCGCCGCACCTGTTCATCGCTCTGACACAGCCGGAAGAGGTTTCCCAGTGGCGTGAACCTCCCGTTGTGGACCGTCACCACATATTTATCACCCAGAAAGACCGAGACCTGTTCTGCGGTGCTGACCCGCTTGACCTTATCCCACAGTGAGTAATGGAAAATCAGAAACAGATAATCTTCATATATGTCCAGCTTGGGGCGTTGCATTCTGCTCACACAGTCCGCCAGGTCAAGGGGATGGAAAGGGTAGTTCTCTTTCAAGAAGGCTATATCGGCGTCCGTAGGGTGTTCTATGTTGATCCAGGTCACGTCACCCATCGTTGCTGATTCGATGTTCGGGGTTCTTTTCTTCAATTCCTGACTGGAATTCATATCGGGCACCTCTTATAAGGAAATTATGACTGGCATTCTTTAATGCATGGTCGTCTGCTGACAACGCCGCGGCGCTGTGAACTATTGACGGGCTATAAAAATTGTACTCCTTAAGTTCTGTTCAATCAATGCTCCAGCCCAGATGGAAAAATGCAAACGAACTTTTCATGCAAAAATGCGGGTGTGTTAGAGAAAATCTGCCGGAAACAGCCCCGGGGCGTTCGGCGCTCTCTGCAAAGACTGAAGTGTGACCCCGTGATTGCAACTCCCTCCCGCCTCGTGCATAATGTATTTCACCTTACCCTGCTTAATAGCATCACGTGCGTAGGAGGTGTGAATGGCTGGTCCATTGAATGGCGTCAGAATACTTGACCTGACATGGGTCCTATCCGGTCCGTTTGCCACCATGGTGCTCAGTGACCTGGGCGCCGAGGTAATCAAGATAGAAAGGCCTAAGGTGGGTGACATCGCCCGGGGAAACGGCCCTTACGTGAATGGTGTGAGCACTTACTTCTTGAGTCTCAACCGCGGCAAAAAGAGCGTCGTGCTGAATCTCGCTTCACAACAAGGCAAGGACATATTCCTGAAGCTGGTAAGACACGCGGATGTTGTCGTGGAAAACTTCGTGCCGGGAACGATGAAAAAGCTGGGACTCGACTACGAGACACTCAAAGAGCATAATCCCCGGCTTATCTATGCCGCCTGCTCCGGGTTTGGCCAGACGGGACCGTATGCCACAAAACCCGCCCTCGACATCATTATTCAGTCAATGGGAGGTATTGTCAGCACTACCGGGGAGCCCGGTCGTCCGCCTGTAAAACCGGGGGTGTCGCTGGGCGACATTACAGCGGGGCTATTTCTGAGTATTTCGATTCTGGCGGCGTTGCAGGAGAGGCACTCCAGTGGCCAGGGCCAGATGATTGATATCAGTATGCTGGACTGTCAGTTGGCTTTGATGGAAAACGCCTTCGTGCGTTATCTTGCCACCGGAGAGATACCCCGTCCGCTGGGTACGCGGCATCCCGTTTCTACTCCGTTTCAAATTTTCCCCACAAAAGACAGCTACATCGCGGTAGCCACAATGGGTGGGGCACAGGACCAGTGGCCGGTCTTTTGTTCGCTTATCGGCAGGCTGGATATTATCGACGATGATAGGTTTCAGACCGGATGGCTGCGCACCCAGAACTACGCGATGCTCGAACCGATTTTGAACGATGCCATGAAAACCCGGACTACCGGAGAATGGCTGGCGGAGTTTGAGGCAGTATCGATTCCGTGCGGGCCAGTGAATTCTGTTGCCCAGGCTGCGGCTGACCCGCAGGTGGCAGCGAGAGACATGATAATCAACGTTCACCACCATAAGTCAGGCGACTTCAGAGTAGTCAATACGCCGGTTAAACTCTCCAGGACTCCGTGCAAAGTGGAAGATGGTGCCCCGGAGCTGGGTGAACATACGGGTAGGGTCCTGAAGGAGGTTCTGGGACTAAGCGAGCAGGAGATTACTCAGCTTCGGCAAAAAGGAGCAATTTAATACACCCGATTTCATCCAGAGCAATGACGTCCCTGCCGTAACCTGGAGAAGTGTTTACCAGAAATAACCTTCAACCGGATGTTTTACCGCTCCGATTGACCTTCGCCGCGCGGGCACCGGCACTGTCGGCCTGATTGACGCCGGCCACCGGGGCTGTTCACGAAAATGACATAATTCTGTAACTTTTTAAGCCGAAATTATGTAACTTTTCTATCATCTCCTGCCTATTATGAACGGGAAAGCCCGAGTATCATCGCGGGGCTGGCGTCCGCATCCAGACCACGTAGCCGTGGCAGGACGGATGCCGGAGCCAAATACCGGCAGGAGGAAGCCATATGAGTGCCTGGATAGTAGTTCTGATTGTAATGGTGGCGCTGGCCCTCATTGCGTTCGCAATCAAGATAGTCAAACAGTTCGAACGCGGTGTCATGCTCCGTTTCGGACGGCTGATAGGAGTCCGCAAGCCGGGTTTCAATGTCATTATCCCATTCGTTGACCGTATGACCAAGGTAAGCTTGCGGATTCAGACCACGGTGCTGGAGCCGCAGGAGGTGATAACCAGGGACAACGTGACGGTCAGAGTGGATGCCGTAGTCTACTATATGGTAATCGATCCTATAAAAGCTATCATCAACGTGGAGGACTATCGGCAGGCGACTATTCAGCTTGCCCTTACCACTCTCCGGAGTGTCCTCGGGCAGTCAGAGCTGGATGAGTTGCTGGCTCACCGGGACAGCATCAACCTCAGGTTAAGGCAGATAATAGATGAGCAGTCGGAGGACCCGTGGGGAGTCAGGGCGACACTGGTGGAGGTCAAAGACGTGCTCCTTCCCGAAGCGATGCAGAGAGCCATGGCCAGGCAGGCGGAATCGGAACGGGAAAAGCGCGCCAAGGTGATCCACGCGGAGGGTGAAAAACTGGCAGCGCAGACTCTTGCCGAGGCCGCCAGAGTAATCCAAACGGAACCGGCCGCGCTCCAGTTACGTTACCTCCAGACGCTTGTCGAGATGGCGGGCGAAAGGAACTCCACCATAATACCTTTGACCGTGGATATTGTCACCGCCCTTTCCGGCAAGCTTAATCCCGGCCAGAAGTAACGGACCCCGTTTTCTTGAGACCGGGCGCGGCCAATGTGGAATGCGGTAAATAGCTTCAGGACATAGTGATGGCGAGGTCCCCTCGAAAACCGGACAAAATATATAATCTCCAGAATGGCATGACGAGACGCGAGTTCATCACCGGCGCCGCGGGCGCAGCCGGGGCGTTAACTCTGCTCTCGGTGCCGCTGGATCGGCTCTTGAATCCGGTCAAGCCCGCTCAGATTCCAGCGGAGATGGCCAACACCGATGAAAAGGTGCGTGCCTGGTGCATGATAATCGACCTGGCGCGGTGCGAAGGCTGTGTGACAGAAAACACACCACCTCAGTGCACGATTGCCTGCCTCGGCGGGCATTTCGCGCCGAAGGGACAGCAATGGATTGAAGTCTATACCGCTGAACTTCCCGGTGGCGGGACTTTCTTCATGCCCACCCCGTGTTATCAGTGCGAAAATGCGCCCTGCGTGAATGTTTGCCCGGTGGCGGCTACTTACCAGGATAAAACGGGCGTTGTTCTCATCGACCACCGCCGTTGTATCGGGTGCCGTTTTTGCATGGCGGCATGCCCCTACCAGCGCCGGTTCTTCAACTGGGGCACTCCCGAACTGCCACCCGAGGCGGCTTTTGCCCAGTACTCGCCAATCTACCCCGTGCCCGCCGTAAAAGGAACCGTAATTAAATGCATGTTCTGCCTGCATTTTCTGCGCATGGGAAAACTGCCGTATTGTGTCAGCGGCTGCCCGATGAAAGCCCTGTACATGGGTGACCTGAACGAAGACATCGCCAGCAACGGAGTGGAGGTGGTCAAACTGTCCAGGTTCCTCGACGAGCGTGAGGCTTACCGCTACAAGGAATACCTCGGGACTAAGCCCCGGGTCTATTACCTGCCCGGCTACGGACAAACCTTTGGTCGGAAACCCGACGATCCTCGCAAGTTGTTGCCAGTAGTCTGGCCCTGGGGAGGAGAAGGCTACAATCGCCGTGTTGGCATATGGCCGTGGGGAAAGAGTCCTAAGTGATGTTTAGAGGCGTCGAAAGCCCCAACGAGCGTCTGCAAAGGCGCGTCCTGGCACCTCTTTTCAGCACCGGCGCCGGGTACCGTGCGTTTGTCCTTTTCCTGGTCGCGGTCGTAGCCTGGGGCGTGTACGCTTACATCGTTCAGGTAAATTACGGCCTCATGGCCACCGGTATGCGCGATGTCGTCATGTGGGGCCTGTACCTTGTGAATTTCGTCTTTTTCATCGGCATCAGTCACGCCGGCACTCTCATTTCCGGGATTCTGAGGGTCACTCACGCCGGCTGGCGCACACCCATCACGCGCATGGCAGAATTGATAACCGTGGTCGCCATCTCCATTGGCGCGATTATGCCGATAATAGACATGGGCCGCCCGGACCGAGTCTGGCATATGATCGCGTTCGGACGTTTGCAGTCACCACTCCTCTGGGACATCATCTCTATAACTTCGTATCTGGCCGGGAGTCTCATCTATCTTTATCTGCCCACGATTCCGGACATGGCACTGATGAGAGACAGGCTGGCAAAGGGAACAAGTTCTTTGCGACAAAAGATTTATACGTTCCTTGCCGTGGGCTGGCAGAACACCCCCGATCAGCGCAGACGTCTCGACAAAGCTATTGGCATCATGGCCCTCGCAATCATACCCGTGGCGGTCTCAGTTCATACCGTGGTCTCATTTGTCTTTTCCATGACACTGCGACCGGGCTGGGACAGCACGCTGTTTGGCATATACTTCGTAATCGGGGCTATCTTTTCCGGCATTGCGACTATTCTGATCGTGATGGCGATTTTCCGCAAGCTGTACCATTTCGAAGAATTCATTACGGACAAACATTTCCGCTTACTCAGCTACCTCCTGTTGACGGCGCTCTTGCTGTACCTGTATCTCACGTTCAGCGAGTACCTGACGGTAGCCTACAAGCTGGCGGGTGAAGAGAAGCAACTGCTCGCGACACTCTGGACGGGCAGTAATGCACCCTGGTTCTGGCTGTTTGTGGTGGCCGGCATGGTTGTACCGGCGTTCCTGATTATCATCCGCCGGGGTCCCGTGATTCCGAGAGTTGTGACCGCCGCAGTCCTGGTGAATATCGCCATGTGGGCGAAGCGGTTCGTGGTCATAATCCCCAGCCTCCAGGTACCGCTCATGCCATTCGAATTCGGGGCGTATGCGCCTACCTGGGTGGAGTGGTCAATCACCGCGGCGGCTTTTGCCGCTTTCATTCTCATCTTCACCCTCTTCGCCAAGGTCGTCCCGCTTATCTCCATCTGGGAGGTGGCTGAAGAGCAGGAGAAAGAAGAAGCACCAGCCCAGGAAACCCGCGAAAAACAGCAACCGGCAATGAGGCCGTCACCTTTAGGGAGAAGACAGGTATGAGGAGGGGAAAGATACTCCTCGCGGTTGCAGTGGGCGTCATAGTCGCCGCCATTGCCGGCGGAATTGCCTTCGCGCAACCGCCACGTCAGGTGCCGCCGCCATATGCTGGCGTAAAGAACCCGTTTCCATGGGATGATACCTCCGTGCAGAAGGCCGGAAAACAGGTTTACCAGCGCGCCTGCCTTTGCCACGGGCCGGATGGCGGGTCCCTGTCTGGAGCCGATTTCAGTTCACCGGATTTCCCTCTCAATATCGAAAAGGACCAGGACTTTTACTTCTGGGTGGTAAGCGAGGGCGAAACCAACATAGGTATGCCGGGATTTAAGACTTCGCTTTCGGACCAGGAAAGATGGCAGGTTTTGACTTACATGTGGTCGTTGGGAAAGAAAGCGCCCCCTACGACTCCTCCCAGCTCCGCGCCTCCCCCATCGGGGGCGACTCTGTACCTCACCGCGCCAGCGCAGGACGTTGCAGGTCAGCCGCTGACCTTTACGGCAATGCTTCAGAACCGGGGTGGAAGTGCAATCGATGGTGCCACCGTGCAATTCTTCGTGAAAGTCGATTTCTTCACTACCGGACTGATGGCGCTGGGCGAGGCGGTTACGGATGGGCAGGGAATAGCTGTGTTCAACTACACGCCACATCTATCCGGGGACATTGAGGTTGTAGCGCGGTACCAGGATGTCGAAACGGCCTCTCCACTGGCGCTGGCGGCACCGGCCGTGCCTTTCTACCAGGCGCAAGCGGAAGTCAAGCTGCCCACGGTGGGGAAGGACATCTTTATAGGACCGCCCTCCGCGCTACAACTGGGCGAAATGGGGAATGCCCCGGTCGGGGGTTTCCGCCTCCCGGGCGGCTACCTTTCGTGGTTGTGGCTCCTGGTCATTATGGTCGCACTGCTGTGGGCGACATACTTCCGGGTTATCTATCAGGTGTACCGCATGCCGGCGGTAAATCGGATTGGTGCGGCCAATACCAGGGTTCTTCCTGCTATCGTTCTAATAATGATCACGGTGGCGGGTCTAGTCATAATAGCCATGCTGTTCCACAGTCCGTACACCCACTTCCATTTTCTCCGGTAGCAAACCTCTCCCGGCCGGGGTAGATGGCGCCGCAAATTGGCGGTGTTCTGTACAGGGAATTGAATACGGATGACGATAGAAATCGGGAGTCAGTGGCAGCGCTGGCGTGAGCGATTTCAGCTTCCTGCATGAGTGGAACCTGAAGGAGATGTTGCGGTGTGTACGATCGGAAACCGGTTAAATTGGTTGGTTGGCGCCTGCCTTGCAGTATTGCTTGCCGTTACCCTCTTCGCCGCCGGCTGTACTGGACCTGCGGGCCGGGCGGGGCCATCGGGGGCTCCCGGGGCGAGCACCGGAATTCTCTCCGGCGTTATCACCAATAGCGCCACTGGCAAACCATTAGGCGGCGTGGTGGTCTCCTTCGCCCCGGCAGTTCAGGGCGCCGCCGTAACCTCGGACGTCAGCGGTACGTTCAATAAAGAGCTTCCCCTCGGGGTATACACCGTCACACTGCATAAGAACAACTTCGAATCAGCTATCCTGACCGTATCGATTCTTGCCGGGCAGGCCGTAAGTCAGAACACAGCCCTCAAACCCCTGGTGCCGGTTGTGGTTAGTGCTGGCCAGGACCAGACCGCGCTGCCCGGAGCTTCGGTGACGCTGACAGCCTCAGCCGAGCCGCTTGATGGGTCGACAATCTCCGGGTATAAATGGGTCCAGACCGCAGGGGTCACCGCGATTCTGGACAAACCCGGGAGCAGTGCCGTAAAAGTGACTCTGGGCGGCGCCGACGCCTATAAAGCAGGGTTGGTGAAATCGGTGCAAATGCTTGACAGGTTTATGATTCAGCCGATTAGCCCCGATGCGCTGAACCTGACCGTGACGGCGTCTTTCGAGGTGACCGTGACAACCACCAGCGGAAGCTATGTCAGCAGCGTAAATGTGACGGCCGACAGCCCGTATAAAACCGCCACCGGTCTTTCCAATGTGCCTCAGGGCGTGCCGGTAATGGCGCACGGCAAAAAGCAGGCGGCTT
>Ga0315284_10006625_pt1 | contig 16496 bp, 12 predicted proteins | sample YL17G09_16_MG_FD_203696 | JGI IMG/M metagenome (GOLD analysis project Ga0315284, IMG submission 203696) | Sediment microbial communities from Yellowstone Lake, YNP, Wyoming, USA - YL17G09_16 | ecosystem: Environmental > Aquatic > Freshwater > Lake > Sediment | place: USA: Wyoming | collected...
ATATATAGATTAAAAGAAAACAGCAACCAGAATGAAGCAATGGACATACCTAAAAAAATAATCATTGTAATAATGAATGCTTTTGGCTTTTGATCCTGAAATCCTTGACCTGCCTCCAATTCTTGTTGCATAGTTCCTAATTTCATTTCTAATTCAATCATTTCAATTTTATTTAAACTTTTAAGTTTTCTATCTATTTCTATTTTGAGTAGTGTCGGATCATTAATATGTTTCAAATCCAAGGCTTTTTGAAGTAGTCTTTGGGCTTTTTGAGTTTCGGTATCCTGTTTCATTTTGCAGTATGATTAAATCAAAATATAAGTGGCGTCTGTAACCCGCTCACTTATATAGTTGTCACACGACAACCACGAGAGTTGCATCCTTAAACCCTCTACCAGCAATTTTTTATATATACTATAGTTCATATCAACTATACTAAAAATTTACTCAATTAAGTAATAACGAGCGCTTTTCATTCTATGATCAGATGGTGTCATCACTTGAAATGATTTAGCCTCATTAGGTGCTAAACTGTATGTCTTCAAACAGAACTTTAGAATTATCATAAATACGCATATAGTATCTATAATCTTGTATTAGCCCCCTAAATAGTTGGACAAAAATTCTAATAACAAATTAGGAGAAAATTGTCAAAATATTTATATCGAGTTACAAATATTTTTATATCCCGATATAATTGTTTATATCATTTTCTCCAGTTTCTTTTAAGGCTTTTGTCCAACTATTTAGCAGGCTTTTAAATAACAACGCGTATGGACAGTGCTTTGGTGAGTGTATGGATTGAGCGGTACTAGCATTGATGTGTCCTACTGAGAATATTTTATAAATTTCTTCTCTTGAATTATTTCTTTTTCATCCATAATAACTAGAATATATGAACCATCAGGAAATTCTGAGATTGATATTTTATAGGTCTTATTGCTTGTTTTGACACTATAAATCAATTCTTGGTACAGGTTATATATTTTTATTTCATACTCGAACTCAAATTTTTGACCATTGTTTGCTGTTAGGTCAGTTGAATCGATGCTTTCGAAAAAAATATTCAATTCACTTGATGCGGGATTAGGATAAATTGATAAACTGTAACCACAGGATCCGTAAACTGAAGTATATTTCGTAGCGTTACTTCCACTTTGTCCACAAGTGTTATTCACGCCGACAGAGACCATACCACCAGAGGTTCCCGTACGTAAAGCCAAACTGATTGTATTCTGTCCTGAAACATAGGCCCACCCGCTAGGCCAAGTCCAATTAATAGAAGTGACACCCGATAGGGTAGGAATAGAATAATAAACATATGACTTGCAAGGGGCTGAACTTGGACCAGTTATTGGATAATCTGAACTGCTATAAGGGCCTGTATGAAATTGTTTGGAGACATTATTGATTCCACAACCAGGGTTAAAGGTAATCGTCGGGTTACCATTCCCTACCTTAGAAGTAGTTGCATTTAATCCACCTCCTCCACTTGAAGGGGAAACAAGGTAAGAAGGATTTACAGACCATGTAATATGAGAATATGAGTTATTCAGTTTAAGTGCATTGTTTAAGGTATATGTCCCATTTGTACAAACCAAAGGAGGTCCACTGATTGTCATATTGGGAACTGAATAGCTCTCCCCAATTCCTACTGCATGCCAAGCATTTGTAACCGCCATTGTTTCGCATGAATTTGTTCCGTATGTCTCTATTGCAGATTGGATAGTTAATTCCCTCGCTATTGCAAAACTTGTGTTTGAAGTAAAACGGTACAATTCTGAATCCCACACTATTCCAGCGGCTTCATCGATGCCAATACCTGATACACCTTGACCTCCAACACTAAGTAAATAAAACCAGTGATCAATTACAGTACAATTAATATGCGAAAAAGTATAAAAACGATACTGTTCGTAAGACCAATAAGGACCTTGGTAAGTATCTGGATAATGTCCCACTGAAGTTGTGTCATAACTACCAAATCCTTCTGTGATTGGACTTCTCATTGAACGCATACAAATAAAAGAAGCGTTTTTTAGTACTTCTTCACCGATAAGCCAAGTCTGTTTTGTTGGAGCAGCCCAGTGTTCAATACATGCTCCCCAAATATCAGAAAGCCCTTCATTCAAAGCTAATGCTTCAAGAAAATTTATATCTTGAGAATGACTACCTGGTGCATGATAGGTCCCATTAGCATACGCATGCCCTGTTTCATGGGCAATAATATCAAGAGAAACTAATGGATTAAACCATTTAAGACCGTCTCCATATATCATTATCTTTCTTGCGGGATCCCAAAAAGCATTATCATTGTTAAATAACCCCCCAGTAATGAATGATATATCCGCGTGCACATAATTTAATAATGGAGCTCTATTGTTATCCCAACTATTTCTGGTCCTTACTGAATTCCAATATGCATAAGCCTTCTCCAAACCCCAATGTGCATCCAAAGCTGCATCATCCAGGTTAGCATGGTATTCTGCGGCTGTCCAATTATTATTGTTATCCGTAAAATCGGGAGCGTTTAAAAAACTACTATCTTGATTCCGCATATTATATGTTTCTATTCGGACAGAATTAGTCAGTTCTCGCAGACGATACACATTAGAATTATAATCTGTTGTTATAGTCTTAGTTCCACTATATCGTGTGTCTGCTGGTCCTGTAGCATTAGATTCAATTAGTAAACTGTGTTTTCCAAGTAACTCACCTGTAATAGCATCAATATAAACTTCGTCGCTACTAAATGGAGAATGGGCACAAATATTGAATTTGTATGCCAATCGATAAGATTTTGAGGAATAACCGTAAATAATAAATATTTCTCCTTTAGGATAATATGTTGCATTACTATCATTTTGGAGTTGTTTAATAAACTTTTCATTTTCTTCAATCTGCCACTCATATATTTTAGCGCCAACGGCATCTAATGCTTTCACTAATGCTTCACTTTCAGTAAGTTTTGCATTTGTATTCACGTTACCAACTTTGTAGAAATCTCCGTTTACACTCCAAAGAATACCATTTTTAACATGGGCAAAATACATACCCGATTCTACTTTAATTCCTTTATAGTATTGCTGGTATAAGTAATGAACCATATCTCCCTCCCCTTTATTAACTTGTTGTAAAATGAGGTCATCATCATTTTGAGCATTAACAAGTTTTTTAATTGTTACAAGGCTTTGAAGTGCCTCAATTTTAGTTTTTTGGATATCAAATGCTCTAAAAGTGATAATACTATCTTTAGAGTATAAAGTTTTTATTATTCCTTCTTGGGCAAAACCTATTGCCCCAGATAAACTTAATAATAGAAATGCTAATACTAAATTTTTCATAGGAGCTAATTTTAATGTCAATTGATTCTTTTTAATAAATAATTATTATTACATAGGGCGTAAGCAGTATTTGATTTGGTTATAATCATCTTTGTTGGAGAAATGGTTAAATCTCCTTTAAATTCTTCAGTCCAGGTTTTTCCTCCATCAATAGTTGATAGTATTTTTTCCCACCCATATAGAAAGCCATTTAATTCGTTTTCAAAACAACAGCCAGGTAATATCTTAAAATCTTTAAAAAGATGATCATTTATACTTTGCCATGTTTCACCAGCATCAGAAGTTTTTAAAAGTTTTGCTTCTCCCATCAAAATTGATGATGTTATTACAAAACCAATTTCAGGTGAAATAAAACTCATGGATATTACATTTTGAAATTGTTCAGGCACAGGTTCCCATGTATTCCCTTCATCTAAGGTCTTTACAACAATCCCAAAATTACTATAATCGAATTCAGCCCCACCTGAAGCATATCCTATTTGTTCATCTAAAAACTGGAATTGATTAAACGTCATAACTGCAACGGTATCAAAAACTTTATCAAAATTACTTCCTCCATTGTCAGTCTTTAAAATTGAGCTAGCTCTGCAAACTAGTCCAATGTTGTTATCGAAAAAATGCATTATTCCACCCTCCATTTGTTCACTTAATCCTATTTGGGACCAATTATTTCCTCCATCAACTGTTTTATATAACCCGTCTACACCACTTGCAAAAATAGTTGAGGCAGTCAGGCAAAAAATGGAACGAAATCCACCTTTGTCTATCTTTGGGAACTCCTTCTTATTCCATGTATTCCCTCCATCGTTACTTTGAAACAAAACAGTATTCTGACCAGATTTGTCCATATAGCTGAGAATAAATACTGTATCGTTATCTATCACAAACATATCTGAAAGTTCTCCATCATAATTCAAATCAATAGCCCTCCATCTTAGAATTGAACAGGGATCTTTCTGACATGAAGAAAAGACGAAAAAGGGAAATACCATGTAAAGCAGAATGACAAAATATTTTTTCATACTATAAGAAATGACAAAGTCAAAAAACAAAATAATCCAAGTGTCATGGCATAATATAATTTCTATTGCCGGCTATTCATACTTACTGGTCGTACCTATGTTAATATCTTTTAAGTAAATATTAGAATGATCGTCATGCGAGGGAGTCTTGATTCTTTCAGCTTTAGTTTCATTAAACGTGTCTTCCTTTTTACTGGCTGAAACACAATTAATTATGCAGAAAAGAATTAAATTGAATACTTGAGGACTAAGTAATCTTATGTAATTCATTTAATTGTAATTAATTTATTAATCTCACCTAAAGTTCGTCCATTACTTCTTAAATTCTAATTTTCCTTATTTCAGGCGTTTAATAAATCATAAATAGTTTTACCTATAGCTGTGCTATCGCTTACCTAAATACTTCCAATAAAACCATCTTAAATTTACAACTTGAAATTCCGAAAGTCAAGTAAATGCGTCAAAATTATTTCAACAAGACCTAGATTTAGTAACCTGTGAATTGCCAAGTTTTTAAACTATTTTAATTTCATCTGCTTGTTTTATGATGTTAATACGACTTAATTAAAAACAGAAATTTATAAAAGGTAAAGGCCGAAATCGTAGGTAAAAAATTGCTAAATTTGAAAAAAGGAATAAAGAAAATTATTCTAATACATTTTAGAATGGATTCCGAAGACCTTAGTTGAAATTCAACAAAAATTCATAGAATTAAAATTGCTGTCTAATGTCCTATTCAACTGCAAAAATCGGAGCTTCTGACCACCATTCGCCGGTAATAAATCAATTTGGCAAATAACTTGTTGACAAGAATTTAACTATCGAATGGGGTGGTCAAAATATTCCGGCTGGAGCTGATCATTAACATCGATTTTTCCACCCTATCGAGATTCACAGGAAATTAACCAACTTTATACCAATTGAAAGCTTCGTCTGTTTTTAAACCAAAGTAAGTCAGACATGTTATTTTTCTGTTCTTTACAATATTACTCTTAATGCATTGAATTTCTGCAAATCAGCTGTAAGTTGGTTCGAATTCGTTCCCCTCAGGTTCACAAATTTTCCTTGGTCGCCTTTTGGCGGCCCTTTCTCATTAACCCCCCCGAAAGGATCACGCGAAATATTCATCTACGACGCAACCAATCATAGGGGGAATGAATCATAGTAAATAGTTTGGTGTGTTATATTAAATAATCTGAAATCTCTGGCCTGAATTTAACTTAAGGTTGGCAAATGGGAAGAAGAAGTATTGTTTTGTGTGTTTTAATGGTTTTTTATATAGCTGTTCACGGACAGGTAATTTATTCGGGACATGTCATCGATTTAGTAACCGGACATGGCATAGGTGAGGCTGAAATTAGGTTCAAAGGCAGTGACACAGCAACACTAGCAAATAGTTTGGGGGAATTCAGAATCAGCAGGGGCAATGATTCCCTGACTGATGGGGTGATTAAAATCAGGGGTCATTTGATATACTGGAATCTGCCAACATCGGGTGTTTTAAGCATCTTTAATATGTCGGGCCAGGAAACACATCATTTCAAACTGAATGTAGGTGAGGGTGAATTACCCATCAACAACTTATACGACGGTATTTACTTACTCAGAGCCGATATGGCAACCGGCAAATCCTATCAGTCAAAGTTTTTATACAACCGTCATATTCAGGATGGTACTGCTGTTTTTAAGGCATCAACTTCGGGATATCCCGTTCAATCGTTTCCAACCTCCGATACCCTTGTAATCAGTAAAAGTGGATATTACACCCAGGAATATAGGGTAAGCAATGCATATTCGGAGTATGAACTCATGCTTGCATCATATCCTGCATCAACGGATTATCTCAATAAATTAATCCGCCCGGAATCGTTTAAACTGTTGGAAGGCCCTCCCCTTAATCCTGTCTTTAGCGAAATCAAATCCGTCAAAATAGTCTATTCGATTAAGGACGATAAAATATATTTTACCAATTCGGCTAAGTACTTCATCCATTATGAATTTGCCAGGGATATCCTGAATTATAAAAAGGGACATGCCCTGTTCAACCAGGAACAATACACCAACAATCCCAACCGACTTTATATTCTGGCTTCCCTGAATCTGTTTACCGCTTCCGGAATTTATACCCTTGATTTCTTTGCCGGTGATGAACTTGATTGCTCGCAAATAGAGAAAGTTTACAACAAGGTAGTACAGACAACTTATGTTGGAACAAAGCTTAAGTTTTATGCGAACAGCCTGAAGTGGGCCGGATGCAATTCGATACCTGCAATAACATCCGACGAATTGTTTGCAGGCCAGAATTATCAGCCGCTTAATCCGGAAGAGGCATATGGATACCTGAAGAAATTTACCCTGCCTGACTTGCAAACCGAATATGCAGGCCGGCATGATATCATTCTGTTGAATGGAATACCAAACGACATTTCCCTTGTCGCCGGAATCATCACAACCGAGTTTCAAACTCCGCTAAGCCACATCAATGTTTTGAGCCATAACAGGGGAGCACCAAATATGGCTTTGCGAGACGGATGGTCAAATCCGCAGTTTGAAGCCCTGAACAACAAACTGGTATACCTGAAGGTAACCCTCGATACATTCATCCTGCATGAAGCTTCACCCACCGATGCGCTGGCATTTTGGGCCAACAAAGAACCATCAAAAATAACAAAGCTGAGGCCTGACACCATCACACAGGGGCTATTTGATCTGGCGCAGGCTACCATTGAATCAGACATTATTATCGGTGGTAAAGCTGCTAATTTCTCAGAGTTGATGAAAATAAGTGTTCCTGGTTACGGACCCTTGCCTCTGCCCGAAGGCGCATTTGCCATACCGTTTTATTATTACTGGCATCATATGCACACCTATTCGCTGGATGCCTTTGTCAGGCAGATGCTGAATGAACCCAGGTTCCGGACCGATTTTCAATACAGGAAATCGCAGTTGCTGCGACTGCAGGATTCAATAAAGGATTGTCCGATTGACCCTGCCCTGGTCACACTGGTAAATGCAAAAATTAGTGAATACGGAGGCCTTACCCTTATCAGGTTCCGGTCATCCACCAATTCAGAAGATATCAAGGGTTTTAATGGTGCCGGCCTGTATGATTCGTACACCGGGATTACAGGCGATCCGGAAAAGAGCATCGAAAGCGCCATTAAAAAAGTGTGGGCCAGTTTATGGAACCTGCCAGCTTTCGAGGAGCGTGAATATTTTAAAATTGATCAGCAATCAGTGGCCATGGCAGTGTTAGTACACCGGTCGTTCCCCGGTGAAGCGGCAAACGGTGTAGTCATTACTGAAAACCTATACAACCAGTATAATCCCGGATTTACGATCAATGTACAGATCGGTGAGATAAGCATCACGAACCCTGAAGGTGGGTATACCCCTGATCAGATCATACGGTATACATTTGATGATATCATCGAATATATTAACCACAGCAACGTGCCGGGCATGCAAGGCAGAACTGTACTGAGCGATAATGAGATCAGGGAACTGGCCGACTATTGCCTTGCTATTCACAACTATTATTGCAGGTTGTTTTCAGAATGCCTGCCCATTGATATTGAATTTAAAGTTGACCTGATTAACAGGGAACGAAAGATTTATATCAAACAGGCGAGGATATACTAATGAACAATGAACAATGAATAATTGAAATGAAAAAACAGATTCAACTGATAACACTCCTGGTTCTTTTGATACCCGTTGTAAATGCACAACAGGCAAGCAGGTTTCCGATTAAACCAGGATCCGTTTGGCGTATCAATTACGAGTACAGCTACAGTTGTTCGAATTCTACATTCATTCATGAAAACGGTGATGAGGAATACAAATATTTTATCGATGGGGATACTGTTGTCGGGACCAGAACCTATTTCAAGCTTTATAAAACAGGGATTTTATTCCTTGATACCCCATTCAGAATAGAGCACAAATATATGGGGGCTCTACGTGATAGTGCCGACAGATTCTTTTACATGGCCAAAGAGGAGGAATCAGAGAAACTTCTATACGATTTCAAGGTGGATGTCGGAGATTCGATATATGTTGAAGGATCTGATATGAGGTTCCCTGTTGACAATATAGGTACATTGGAAAACGGAAGAAAGAAATACGAACTTTATATTATGAGCGTAAATTGCGGAAGTGCAAACACCATCATCGAGGGAATTGGATGGCTGGGAGGCATACTTGAAGGGAATTCATGTTCAGGACACCCGGGAGTAAGGGGGTCATATGTGGTTTGCTATTCCGAAGACGATCAACCAATTTATGAAACCGATCATACACGATGCGGTAATCCGGTAGTTTGCAGCAATGTTATTTCTTCGGTAATAAATACTGTTAAGTCAATACAACCTGAAGTTATTATTCTGCCAGGTAGTAATTTAAGGGTCAGTTTGCCGGATGGCTTGGTTGGTACTTATGATATCGAAATTTTCGATGCTACGGGCAAAATAAACTATCATAAAAAAACGGAACTAACAGAATTGATCGACATCAGCAATTTGGGTAAGGGCGAATTTATTATAAGACTGGGTAATGAGAAGAATTTTTATGCAACGAAGTTTGTAATAAAGTAAATTCGTCAAATGATAACCATTTCGTCTTTTATTCAAAAATTTCCCTTAACTCATTGAATTTCTGTAAATCAACTATTATCCGGTTCGAATTCCGTCCCCTCAGGTTCACATTTATATCGGAATATAAAAATATTTGTATCCCGATATAAATATTTTGATAATTTTCTACTAATTTGTTATAAGATTTTCTGTCCAACTATTTAGGAGGGCTAATACCTTATCATACCTACTTGCGGAAAGACAAGAATCATGGGAATGGATGTTCTCTTGATTTTTTGGAAAAGGAAACAATTCCGCAATTAGAAAAAAGAAGCAAATATAATTATGCATAACATTTTGCTATCCCCTTTTCTGAGTACGAGATCTGCTGTTCAAAGACTCAGTTTAAGTTACCTATTAAGCTCTTATAGAATACAAAGCAATTCAAAAGGGTTCAGCCTATAACTTCAATTAACTCCCTGTGTAATCCGTATAGTTAGCGCGCAGAAAGAGTACCCTCAAAATAGATAAAAATAATTCTGTCGACATTGAAAGTATTCATTAAATTTAACTGGAAATCACGACGATGTTAAAATAAATAAAATGGGGATAATACTTGGACATATTACTTCAAAAACTACAAGTAAGAGTTACAATGTGAAATTGGAATCACACCAATCTTGGATTCAAGTTGCACCAAACGTTTGGCAAGCGGCATGTAAAAATGTTAGCGAAATCGATGTATTGAAATGTACTCAAGAGTATATTGATTCACAACCTGATATTTACTAAGGAATTGTAACACTTCTGTAAAGTACATTTTGTAATAACAATTGGCCGCCATTAGTTTTGCCTCAAACGCATTGCTATGATTACAATTGAAAAGTACTCCAGGCGTGATCAGATGTTTGCCCTGAGCGAACAAAAGAAACAAGGCGATAAAACAAATTTTTTTAACAAAACAACACCAAATTGAATATTGAAATTCTATACAATTATTTAGGGGCTGCTAATACATTCGAATTCAATCCTATTGGGATCCACTAATGCCATCGCAAACAAGGTAATTGTCATATTCCTTTCCCCATTTTAATATTCTCTGTGTATTCATGGCTTTTGCCAACTTCCAGAGATCGTAATCAGTGACTCTTTTTGATCCCAAACTTTACTCTCGATTTCTGCTGTTAACGAACCAGCATCGAAACCACTTTATCCAATTCTTTATTGCATTGTTCTGCTGTTATTGTTCCCAGCTCCTTTAGTGCAGTGATATTCTCATCGCTGACATCGTCCATTTCAGGTTTGATGTTGGCATTGTCTTTTAAATTGGGATTAATTCTCACATATTGTCCCTTAGCTTTGACTGTCTCATAAATCTGCTTCAACTGAAAATTTACTACCTCCGCTGCCCCTGACATCATAATATCGATAAGGGGTCGGAGCCAGCCTATCTTTCCCCAGTTCCTTGCTTTCTTATAGAGAAATGATTTATCGGCCGATCCGGTTCCTAGCGAAAGAATGAGCATATCTTTTGCCCCTATTTTAAATAGCTGGCGCGCTTCAGCATAGGCGCACAGTGCAGGGTTGTTCACAAACACGCCACCATCTATCAGATAGCAGGTCACATCTTCAGCAGATTTAATGCTTGCACATTCAAAATAGGTTGGAGCGGCAGAGGTCGATCGCGCCACATCTTTCACTTTGAAGTTGTAATCGGGCATCTTTTTGGCATCATGTTGTGCGAAGAAATGCCCGTGCCTTCGTTCAATATCATAAGAAGTAATTACACAGGGTTTGCGCAGCTCACTTAACATGGTCTCACCAAAATATTCCTCGAGTTTATTATAAAGACTTGCAGCTGAAAATTTTTCGTCGGTCCAGCCAAAGAGTGATCTTATCTTTTGTTTGAATCTGCGCTTAAAAATTTGTTTTCCATACTTGAGGTATAGATCCACTACCTGTTGTGCTGTGAATTTCGATTTCAGAGCGTGGCCGGACTGTGGACACAATAGGGCGCAGGTAAGTATGCCCCCTGTACTGGAACCTGCAACCAGGTCGAAATAATCTGCTATGCGGGCCTCGGGATTCTTGTTTCCTTTCTTCTCTTCCGCTTCATTTAATTTTTGTTCCAGTTTCACCAGTATTTGGCCAGGAATAATGCCCCGTATGCCGCCTCCATCGATCGATAATATACGGATGAGTTTGGGTTTGTTGGTTGTCATGGACTTTATAGATTAGACTTAACTTAAAAATTCTTTTTCATTATAAATCCAAGTCGTCTGTTGTTGGTGTTCCAAAACCGATGTTCAACGATAAGATAGATACTAATGTATTCTCCGGATTTTGGATCGGTTCGAAACGGTTTCCCAGACTATACGATACCACAATCTGGTTAGTAAGATTGTACTTAAATGAACCAATATACTGAAGATCGGAGTTTTGATCCTTCCGGTACAATTCATTCCCTTTGCTATCAGTTCCTGCAGGAATTTCGGTACTGCTATACCTGCCTACCAATTCAAACTGAAGTGAGAATCGCTTAAATACTGTAGAGAGTGCCAGTCCATAGTCGATATTATTTTTATAAATATTGATATCAGCAAAATACTGTTTATAGTAATCCATGTTATACCATTCGTATCTAAATGTTCCCATAACTTTCAGTACACTCCAGTTATCCTTAAAGCGATAGGCAGGGGTGATCCAGAACGATTGCCGTGGTACATACGAAAATTCAAAATTGTTTGCAGGGAAGTTTATAATGTTCGCATACGCCACATCTACTGTAAAACCATACCTCTCGGTAACGTATGTCTTAAATTTATTAAATAGCGCATTTGCATTCAGATGTTTATCTATTAATCCATAAAGACTATCTAGAAAAGGCAGTGGTTTGCTTTTATCCAATGTTGGAAGCGAAGCAGCTTCTTTATAAATATTATTCGTTAATTCCTCGGCCTTATTCATGCTCTCACATTTTCCCGATTCATAAATTGCCTTGGTAATGGTGTCCTTAATTCTTTCTAAAAAATCATAGTTACCGGTAATCTCATTACTCTCACTTAGAAGTTCTGCTTCGGTAACTATCCTGGTCTGTATTGTTTGGTTCTCCCGTAGATTAGTTTTGTATTTTTCCACAATCTCTCTGTCCTTTCTATTTCCAATATAAAAAGTAGTTCGGTACCCGAATGCTAGACTGCTTGTGGCAGAGCTATCTCCCAATAAAAACTTTTGCGTAGAAGCGACGGAAAAAGAAGAATTACGGACAAGTTGGTCAAATGCACTTTTAGGATATAGATATTCCTCAAGGCTCAATCCATGATTTTTAGTCCAGTAGGGGGTGAACTCCAAAGCAAAATCGTTTGGAACAATTACATTGTCCTCACTATTTAAAAAATTGGAATACAGGGCTGTTTCCAATGCCTGGTAGGATTTGGGTGAAAGCACCGTTGTTGGTTGTAGACTCAGAATACTCGACGCTGGAGAGGAGGGAGCTTCAAGTTTGTTTAATTTTTCCTGTGCCCTTAAAGCTGTCTGCGAAAAAACCAACATAAAAACCATTATTTTGTATTTCATGGCTTTGGAAATATTATTTTTATGATGATTATTGGTCTTTCCTCTTCCGATTTCGGATTAATATGCTCTACCAGCAATTGATTATTAAGCAGGTAACAGATTTTGATAACATTTTCCGTTGGCAGTAAATTTGCAATATCCGATACGCTTATAGTCTTTTCTGACCGAAGATCTCTTCCTTTACCAATAAATTCGGTACCCTCATCTTCTATTACTGGGTCAATTGGGCCAGGAACATTAACAAGTGTGAGTCCACTATTCCCATTAGAGTAAAATTTAACTGTATATAAAACATCTGTATCATCTTCCGCTAAAAATATCCGATCCGGGTAACGATAAATTTTACGCATTTTATTTATGCTTTAACGATTGGTTATTTAATCATCATATTCCGTTCGAAACGGGCACTGGTGCTGGCGCCAGCCATCGGGCGGCGTATTTCCAGTTTGTAGATTCTCGGGTTTTATCAGGGTCGGGCAACCGGTGCGGTGATATACATGACTACTGCTTTTTGCCGACCAGAAATACAGGGGTGGTGCACCTTCAGTTAGGGAGCCTGAAGTAAGCGATGCGGTTATACTGGCCTCCGGATGGTTTATCCAAACGGGCGCCGTCCAGGCACGGTCGTCATCGTCCTGAATGACCTTAACAAAATAAAACTCGGGCGATCCCGTGGTAAGTAGGGATTGAATAAGGTATGTACCATTACCGTTCACGGTGGTATCGAATAAAACGCCATCGCGGAATTTCCAGTTTCTGGCCTGGCGACTATTCTGTGCTTCTATGGTGCCGCCAACGAGCTGTATTATGTACCCCGTATTGGGCTCATCATCGTCCTGTAACTCAACAGAAATCTTCATTGCATCCTCCGCATGCAGTGTTATCATGCTGCCCATAAAACTGTTATTCACTGCAAATTTTACAGCCAGGTTTTTATCTTCCGAAGCAAATGTTCGGTAGTGCGATATGGCCTCGAAAATATCCTCACGGCTCAGACTCTTGGCATATACTCCCATGCGTGCATCGTTCATGACACCCCAGGTATCGTAATGATTATCCTGTCCGGCCGAGGGTGCTAGATGAAATCCCTGCTTCAGGTAAAAGAAATAGTCGTTTTCGTGTGGATCAGTATATCGGTAATTTTCGATGCGTTGCTTTTTCATGGCAGGGCCACTAAGTACTTCAACCAGCTTTATGAAATGGTCGGTGCGGGCAACCATGCTCGAAAATTCAGGGCCCAGGTCACCGGCATCGATGCCAAAATCGTTATACATTTCATCCATTTTTTCCAGATCACTGCCACCATAGAACAGATCTGCCTGCACATCGGGGTGGTTCATTTGGAGTATGACAGAAGTACCAATGCTCTCGGCCGACTCCGCCAGTCCGATCAGGGCACTGAAATTTCCGTTGGGTGTTCGAATCAAATCATCGTATCCAAACACATTCATATGGTTACCGGCAGAAATGGTCGAAAATTCCTGCCCATAAATACCCAGAAAACCACTGCTGCTGATATCGCGGGCAGCCATTATCAAGGGTTTCATTGTGATGTTTTCGGAAACTGTCCTGTTATTGCGTGTATAGGTGCGGGTGGCGCTTATAGTAGATGATGAGTTATACAACCTCGGATCGGTAGCAATCATCAGACCATCTCTTCGTTCTCCCGCACCATTTTCGCATGAAGTATGGTTATGTGGGGTAATGGCGAAGAAATCCAACCCGGCACTCTTTGCCTTTGCAAAAGCTTCTTCGGGGGTGCCTACGCCATCGGATATCATACAATGGGCATGCATCAGGCCGTAATATAACTTGTAGCTACTGCCAATGTTATTGATCTGGGTGATAATACCGCCAGCCAATGAGGCAATCAGGATGAGATTGACCACATTTCTTACAGCATTGTTCATGGTTAGGGCTGGTTAGTCGTTCTACCTGCATTACGCAGCTTATCTTTCGAACTGTCGAAGAATGCACCCAGGGTAGTCGACAGTGAATGAATACCGTTGCTGCCCCCTGCCAGTATACCTGCTGTTAAAAGGATATCGACATAGGTATAGATGAGCAACTGCAGCCCGGTAATGTTATCGCTAATAAACAGTGAATCGAGCACCCTGAAGCCAGCAATACTAATTATGACCCCGGCAATAAAGCTAACCCTCAGGGTATACGTCATGGTTTTTTGCTTATACTCCTTTAAATTTTCGATGGCTGTTTTCCTTGTTTCAAGGACAGAAGCCAATTTGGCATCGTCAGCGGTTTCGGGAACCGCAGATCTTTTAAGTTCTAAATCGACCATGGCATCGGTCTTAGACACCGTTTCGTCGAGGGGAATACGATCTTTACGGAACCAGATGCTGGCATACAATTCGAGTGCTCTTTCAAGTACCAACACAAGAACACCCAGGTTTGTGAGAAGATCAACGGCCTGTTGCTGCAGGTTATCGTGGAATAATATTCTGTTGGACTTAATTGAAGCACCAAAAAAAATTACCACGGCGGCAAATAGGATAAAGGTAATCCGTGAACGATTCCTACTGAAAAAGTTGTCATTGTTCATTGTATAGGTTATGTTTGTTAGTTACTATAAGAAGTTTATGGCAGGGCAATTTCACATATTCATTTTGTCTTTCATTAACTTAGTTAAGGTGTAAAAGCCGGAAGTTGGGATCAACCTCCGCCGGAAATAGTTGAATTTTGAAAATATCCTGTTTACAGATATTTACAATCAAAAAAGGTGGTCAAAGCGTTCCGGCGAAAAATGATCAAAACCTTCGATTTTTACATCTTAATACAACATCTTCCATTCTCATGCATATTGAATCGTTATACAAGCGGATTAACTAGGTCTCGTTTTTTACAAATAAAACACCATCAGACTATCCAATATATCGCATATTTCCATCTATTGTTTATTAGATAATTGATTAATAGATTATTACTTAATAGAGTAATAAGTAACAACTTATCTTATTAATGAGACTATTCAGATTGTAATACCTCTGCTAATAAAACTTCTTGCCTATGAAATTCTGAAATTTACCATATTAAATTTACGACTTGAGGTTTCAAAAGTCAAGTAAAAATGCCAAAATTTTTTACCAATTGTCAAAATTTAAAAATGTAACAGGTATAAAATCTTAAAATGTGCAAGAAAAATTTTAAATATGACCGCTATAGGATTTTGTTTAAATTTAAACTTACATGATTATTGGACCACTGAATGCTATCTTTTTGGTTTTATTAAACTACCCTTAGACCATTGATTTTCTGCAAATCAAGCATAAATTGGTTCAAACAATGTCTGACACGGAATGGCTTAGAAACCGGGGAAGCTTACAATTTGTAAATGGTTTAACCGCTACATTATTAATCAAATAATTAATACTATCAATCTTTAACCAGTACTTCGTAGTGAACAACAGGTTCCATACTTGTAAGATATTTTTGATCATCGGGATATAACCGGGCTTCAGTGTAATCGAGCCCAGTAAAATTCATGATTGATTCTACAGAATCCCAAAAAGATATTATCATAATTTGGGACAAGGTTTCAAAGTCCTTAATAAAAATCTGCACTCCTAGATTACCTGCGGTTTCTTTAAGTCCAGGCAATCCCGTCTGTTTTATGTACTCAATGAATTCATCTCTGTTAATTAAAAGTACTTTTCCAATCCATATTCTTCCTATCATAATTCAAATATGTTATTTTTAAATACTATGCGAATTAGACAAAGATAGATATTTGTTTAACACCAATAAAAATATATTTGCAGGTGTTAAATGAAATTATTATTTTTGGTACATGCGACCATTTATACGTACCATAGAAACACTTGAATTAGATGGCGGGGCTTTATGTTTGAATTTTGTTAATTCAGTGAGAAACCGCTCCGAAAATCCGTTGTATGAATTCATAGTAACCCCTGAGGATTGGCTTCTGTGGAATCGAAGAGTTCAACTTTATGATGTGGTAGCAG
>Ga0315284_10006626_pt1 | contig 16494 bp, 11 predicted proteins | sample YL17G09_16_MG_FD_203696 | JGI IMG/M metagenome (GOLD analysis project Ga0315284, IMG submission 203696) | Sediment microbial communities from Yellowstone Lake, YNP, Wyoming, USA - YL17G09_16 | ecosystem: Environmental > Aquatic > Freshwater > Lake > Sediment | place: USA: Wyoming | collected...
TGATTACGCGGATTTTTGGCTCAGAAGGCAACAAACTAAGAAAAATAGTCAATAGTCATTAGAAAACCTGTCCTGAGCAAGGTCGAATGGATAGTCAATTGAATTGGGCACAGAGGACACAGAGAAACAGTCAATTAACCGCAGACGCCGTCCCTTCGACAGGCTCAGGGCAGGCTCTGAGCGAAGCCGAAGGATTATCGCTGATTATATAAAGAAGATAAATAACAGTGTAAATCGGTGTAAATCCGTGTCTGACAGTAGTTTTTTAATTTTATTAACCGCGGATTTCGCAGATTACGCTGATTTTAGGCACCGAGAACACAGAGGCAAGTAATTCATGTAGATAAAAGAAAGAACTTTTTAAAACAGTGTAAATCCGTGTAATTCCGTGTCTGAGAGTAGTTTTATAATTTTATTAACCGCAGATTAACGCTGATTAACGCAGATAAAAATAATAAATCGTAAATCGTAAATCGTAAATGAAAAGGGCCACAGAGGACACAGAGGGCACTGAGGCAAATAATTCATGTAGATAAAAGAAAGAACTTTTTAAAACAGTGTAAATCGGTGTCTGAGAGTAGTTTTTAAATTTTATTAGACACTGATTAACACTGACGAACACGGTTTAAAGAAAAAGATCAAAATCTGTGTTAATCTTGTAAATCCCGTCTAAGAAATAGTTTCTTGAATTTGTATTAACCGCAGACGCCGTCCTGAGCGAAGCCGAAGGATTATCGCTGATTATACAAAGAAGATAAATAACAGTGTAAATCCGTGTCTGAGAGTAGTTTTTTAATTTTTTTAACCGCGGATTTCGCTGATTACGCGGATTTTAGCTATATTTTGAAAATTAGGATCAAAGTCTGTAGAAATCTTGTAAATTCTGTAAATCCTGTCAAAAATTTTAACCGCCGAAATACGCATTTATGCCCTGTTTAAGGCGGTATTTCTCCGGCCGGAACGGATATTTGAAAAAAAAATTAAATTATTCCAATTTTACTATCAAGATTTTGCCCCTGAGATTCGCCCTGTTATATAAAGGGAAAATAGTAAACGTGGAGTATTAGATATGTATGGATACGTTTCAGACAGTAACAACACGGCGGCGAGCGGAATCTTCCTCGATGAAGGCGAAGAATTTGAGCAATTGATAGCGGAATACCCGGAGCACCAGGTTTACCTGTTTGAAGGTACCGATGCCGATATGGCCCTGTTCGTCGCCCCCGGCATCTCGGCAATGCTCATAGAAGAAAGAACCTCGCCGGATAAGAGCTTTTGAGGAGTCGAGTCGTGACCCGTGCCTCGTGCCTCGTGCCGCGTGCTCCGAGAACTGAATTCTGTTCTTTAAAATTTTCTTTGTCCCTGACTTGTAAAATGGGTATAATATTGCATACCAACACAGATTAAGCGACAGAAGACGGAAGTAAAGATGCGAGTTTTTCAGGGCGAAAGGTATTTATGTGAAAAATTATGCTGGGGAACTTTTTGTCCCTTTGGAAATAGGCAAGGGGTTTCCGGAATTCCGCCTTACTGTATTCTGTCTCCTGTATTCTGTATTGTTATTGATTATTTCGTCGAAGGAAGACTTTCGTGAATGAGAATTTTAATTAGACAGTGTTACTTAAATTTTAATAGGTGAATGTTCCTAATAAACTACTATTTTACCTACTCTTATGAACAACGATATAAAATCAAGAATCTATAAAGGGATACCGACCACTGTCAGCAAAATCTGGGAGGGATTTTTGCAGAATATCGGTGTAGTTATCTGCGCATTTATTCTCTCTGGAGGTTTTGGAGGTTATTTGGTCGCGCTGAATAAGGTGAAGGCATTTCAAGAATGGGTGCGGCAAATACCTACCGACTGGATTTTGACACCCCTTGTACTGGTTCTCATCCTACTCGCGGTATTTATAACAATAAGTTACAAACAAAAGAAACATATAGTCAGGCTTGAAAGAGAACCATTAATGGATAAACGAGATGTGCGATTTGTAACACATTTTGGATTATGGTGGAAAATCTACTTTGATTCTGAATATATCGAAGATTTTCCTTACTGTACTTGTTGTGAACCAAAAATTAAACTTGCTCAAACAGAATGGTATCCAAACGAGATATATGAGTGTCCTAACACAAAAACACAATTCAAATTATTTGATGGAGTTCCTCGTGAGAGAAGCGCCATGTTGAATAGAATATACAACATCTATTTTGAAGGTTTTGGCGGCAGATTTCGTAGAGAGTTCTTTGATGAATTAAGTCGTCTGAAAAATCTGGAGCCAGATATTTCTCAGGAGGAATTGTTCGACAAGTTGTTTCGAATTCCTCCGCTAAATAAAATACCAGAGGACGAACTTTTAAAAATTCGAAGCCGATACCCAAATCCAAAACAGGCATTCTTTTTTTTGGATCATAATTTTTCAAAATACAAACAGTATTTTAAACGGAAGATTAACGATACTGAGAAAAAATAGAGACAGCCACCTATTAATGGCTGGGGACAGTACACAAAAATAGGTGACTGTCCCTAATAAAATGAAAATAAAATGAAGGCTTTTATTCAATCAAGAAAAGGAGAACACAATGGTTGAGGATAACGTAAACGTATCTAATAACACAGCAATCGGGAAGACTTCTGTGTTCTTGGCTTGGTCTGGCTCAGTCAGTCAGAAGATGGCAGGACTTCTAAAGGACTACTTGCCGCTATTCGTAAGAAACATAGACATCTTCATGTCTGAAGACATAACTAAAGGCAAACGGTGGCACACCGAGATAGCGAATGCACTTGGTTCAACGAAGTTCGGCATCCTGTGTCTAACGCCTGAGAACCTAGCCTCAGAGTGGATCCATTTCGAGGCAGGCGCGCTATCCAAGACGATTGACGAGAGCACGCATGTATGCCCTCTCCTGCTCGACGTGAAAAAGTCGGAACTGAAGGAACCTCTTGCCTCCTTCCACGCTACCTTGTTTGATAAGGAAGAGTTCAAGAAGCTTGTAAATGCTCTTGCTCAGGCCTGCGGGGATAGCCTTGAAGAGGGACAGCTCACCACATTGATGGAAGCTTTATGGCCGAAGATTGATGATTATATTAAGGGCTTCAAATCTGAACTTGCCGAAGCTCGCCAGAAGAGCGGCGAACCTGAAGACAACAAATCCATAATCGACCCATTGCTTGAGGAGGTTGTCGTCAGGGTTCGCGAACAGGGGCGCCTTTTGGCCACGCTGGCCGAGCAAGGTGGAGTGGGTTCAGGAAAGGAAATCATCGAAGCTTTTCATGACATCAGGATGTCGCAACGACGTATGTTAAACATACTGAAGAAGGGCTCACAGCGTACATTTTTTAGTAATCGAGAGGAAGACGACTCAGAGAGAGGAAACATAAGCTCAAATTTGATCATGAAAGATTTGGCCGATATTCTTCAAAAGCTCCCACCTAGATTAGTGGCAAAAAGAGACCCAGAAACTGTGCTTGATTTCTTGATACGGGTTGGCCTAATCAACGAACACAAGATCGATTTGCTTGGCGGGCGTGCAGACACAATCGGAGCGATTGACTTCTTGATGAATCGCAATGCGCATCGCTTAACTGAGGAGGACGAAACGTAGGGATTTTAAATGAAGGAATTAAAGGTGTCCGTAAACTATGGACAGCCACCTATTAATGGCTGTTCGGTAACTATTTTTGGAGTATATCCATGCTTGATATCTCAGTGCTACAAGAAGAACAGCGTTTGCTGAGGCAAGAGTTGAATCAGTTGAAAGACTGCCAGCTACGATACTTCACCCTCTCAGTAACAGGAACAGCCGCCATCTTTGGCTTAGTAGCGACGCTTGGCAAAAGTGCCATACTCGGCGTCGCTTTTCTTGCTCCGCTAAGCATAATACTTCCATGTTGGTGTATATTCTTCGACAAAGCAACCACGATTACGCGGATAGTCGGCTACTACCGCGTTTTTGAGAGGATGATTGCTGACTTACCGACTGCTGATACCAAATATATTGGATACGAGAGGGCTTTGGCTCTGTACCGAAAAGAAGATGACGGCAAGGGCAGAGACGAGATGGACCAATACCAGATAGTGCAGAAAACTAGAGACTTCTATAAGCAAAAGGCCACTCTCTCCCAAAAGAAAATTCGGCATAGATACTGGATGATCAACTGGTTTACATACACGATGCTTTCCACGTTCTGTTGCATTCTGAGCTTGCTGTCCTTGACGCTAAGTTGTTCATTTCGCCCTTGGCACATTTTGATACCCGTTTTTAGCTTTGTACTAACCTTAATCTTTGCGTGGTTAACTTGGAAACTAATGAAGCAGGTTGCGCATGGGGTTTATTCTTATAATGAGAATCATTGTTTTTGGGAATTCATACACGCCAAGTACGGCCAAAGGATAATAAATCTGGAGGAATAACTAAATAACAAATAACAAATAACTAGATAGGAGATAACTAGGGACAGCCACCGATTAATGGCTGGGGACAGTACACAAAATACGTGACTGTCCCAAATAAATATTTGGTACCTTTAGTTACAAGGAGAATACACATGAAACGCCGGGTCTTAATTGTGCCATTGGAAGAAATAACTCGCCACCTTGAGACAAATGAACGTCAGGACGTAAAGATCGTAGTGTCAAGTATCATGACTGATGAGTTATATAAGTTTCTTAAGAAAAAAAAGAGAGGGCTAAAACCAGAAATACATTTAGAAGGCAAGATTTGGGAGCGATCCTACAAAACAAAAGCCAACAAGGTCTGTGAATCTGCGGACTTCGTTCTCGATAACTCCGATGCGGCAAAGGCAAAGGGGCCTTTTAAAGTCTCCTTTGCAAACAATAGGGCGGAACAAGAAGAGCATTATCACAAGCAGCACACAGAGATTTATTTCTCCGAACATAGAATGAGTGGGTATTATCGATTTGATGATGAGAAAGATCTCAATCACTTTGATCTAGAACATGGTGGGCTAATAATCTTTCAGCCAAACATAATACACTACATGGAGCTATGTGGGCTCACTCTGATAATGGAAACACCCTCTTTTGATGACGATAGATTCGTGTAAGCGCAGAGTAATAACATGCGGCTTGATTGAGACCGCTCGCAAGCTCGCGTCTCATCAGCCGCTTTGGGGATAATTAAAGTTGTCCGCTTGCCCCATAGGGGGTACAATTTTTGAAAAGTAAAAAGTAAAAAGCCTTCGTCATTGACGATTTACGATTTGCGATTTACGATTTGTTATTGTAATCGGTTTTTTCTTCGTGGTTCTTAGTGCCCCATTCGGCTTCGCTCAGGGCATGCCTTCGTGGTGAATACTGTATTTAAAATATTTTATCTATTGTTTATTTCTCTGTGGCCTCGGTGTTCTCTGTGGCCAATTCAATTGACTATTTACTATTTTCTATTTACTATTTCTCTGTGGCTCATTTACTTTACGATTTACGGCACAAGTTTAAAGGAGAAAAGCATGGAATCTGTTCTTGGATTTTTTGGGCCGGGTCCGGCGGAGTTAATTCTCATCATCTTCATAGCGTTCATTGTACTTGTATTGACCGCCATAAAGGTTTTTAGCTTTTGTAGAATATTTTCCAGGATGGGCTACAGTTGGGCTTTGGGCCTGCTAATGCTCCTGCCATTGTCGGAAGTAGTCATACCTCTGATTCTTGCCCTGATTGATTGGCCGGTTAGCAAAGAACTTCGTCTATTAAAGAATAATTAGAAACAGACTTTGTAATTTACCCCATGAGATAGGTTAAACCGCCATCTCACGGGGTGAACTATTTATTATTTTCTTCTTCGTGGTTCTCAGTGCCCCATTTGGCTTAGCTCAGGGCATGCCTTCGTGGTGGAATACTGTATTTAAAATATTTTATCTATTGTTTATTTCTCTGTGTCCTCGGTGTGCTCTGTGGCTAAATTGAAAAGATTTTTTGTCTCTTGGTAGTTGAATTGTTGATTAGTTTACATTAATCTATAGCTGAAAAGAGGCTGTATGACAACGATAATAGAACAAAACAGGGATAAGCTTATCGAGCTTTGTAGGAAATATCATGTGGCCGTGCTTGATATTTTCGGTTCTGCGGCTTGCGAAGAGTTTGACGAGCAGTACAGCGATGTTGACCTTTTGGTCGAATTCGACAGTTCGGTTAAGGCCAATCGCTTTGACAACTTCTTTGCACTGCATAATGAACTTCAGAGGCTTCTAAAGCGGCCGGTCGACCTTGTTGAGCCGGGGGGCTTGAGGAATCCTTACTTTATCGATTCGGTTGAAAAGACCCGGAAAAGACTCTATGTCGCTTCGTAATCCAAAAAAATATCTCTATGACATTATAAACTGCTCTGAGTTCGTGCTTCAATTGACCAAAGACAAAACCGTCGATGATTATAAAAATAACAGAGTTTTTCGCTCTGCTTTGGAAAGAGAGCTTCAGATAATCGGTGAAGCCATGTTGCAGCTCGACCACATGAGTCCCAAAATGGTCGAAAAGATTTCAGAGCATCGCAGCATAATAGGATTCAGACATGTACTTGTTCATGGCTATGACAGCCTCGACCCTGATACGGTCTGGAACGTGATCGAAACGAAGATAGCACTCCTTTTAGAACAGGCAAAAGAACTGCTTCAACAAACATAGCTTTTATCGGTGGGGCAAGGCCCACCCTGCATATTTATAAACGTGTCTGTTAGTGTTCACCCCGTGAGATAGGCAAAGCCGTTATCTCACAGGGTAAATTCGTGGTTAAATTTTCGTTCTGGAAATTTAGTACGGCGAATTCTTTGTGGTACTTTTTTGCCGCCCGGTCGTATGCTATTGCGGCGTCGATTTCATTGCGGAAACTGCCGATCACCTTTCTTGTGTTATTAATGCCAATCACGGCACGCCATCTTTTCTTCTTTTTGTTGTACCAGACGCCGCGGTACTTCGAGGTGGTGTTGATCTTCGGATAGCGTGCGTTTTGGGCGTTCTCGGCGGCAGTGGCGGGGCGGAGATTGGCTTTGCGATTGTCCCAGCCGTTATGATTGATGTGGTCGACGAAGAGGTCGTCCGGGACGTCGATGATTTCGCGGTGCATGGATATTGTCAGCCGCTTCTTCAAGGCCGGCGACCACTGGCCCCTGATGGCGTAGTACGTACGGTTTCTCCTGCAGGCGTACCATTTGTGCCTGCTTATGCGTTCGTAATCGTCAGGATCGACGATGGCGAACTTTCCCTGCGAGATGGGGATCCGGCGGAAAGTGTAGCCGTAGCGCAGCTTTCTGTACCAGAGCAAAGGCAGTACGGCGAGCTTTTCCAGCCAGCTCGGTATTCTGATTCTGATAACGAACTCGACGATCTCGGCCCCCCTCCCTCCGAATGGTCGGAGGGAAATTCTAAGCATCAAATCCGAAATACTAAGCAAATTCAAAATCCTAATTTCAAATGTTCAAAACAGTCCGGCCACGGGCATGTGCCTGCCGTTTTGAATTTTGAATTTCGGTCATTTGGTATTGTTTACGATTTAGATATCCGTATTTAGGGTTTCCGTCTTTTGGCTCAGCCGAAAGACGGCCCCCTATAATTGAACCGACCTGCGCGTTTGGTGCGAAAATCTACAAAAATGTAGGCGGGGTTTTTGACGTAAGTGCTTGTAGGGGAGGGAGTAAAAAATATTTTAAAAATTCCGATTTTTGTTTCCAGCTACCATCGCTTTTGGTCGAAAATTCCGCAAAAATCGTAAATCACAAATCGCAAATCGTAAATCGAAATGGTGGCCGTTGTTGTCTATTTTTGCTCGTCGGCGCGATTGAGCTTCTCTTCGGGCGGATTGATGAGAGGGTCGTTGGGATCTAAGGGCTGCGGTTCTGGCGGAGCTTTTATCTGTGGATCAATGCTCGGCTTGACCAATATTAATAGCGTCCTTGGTTCCGTGGTTTTGGTGTTGCTGCGAAAAAGGCCGCCGAGGATGGGAATGTCACCCAGCATCGGCACGCGTGAGACACTTTCGACCTCTTGGGTGATTTTCTGGCCGCAGTTGAGCAATGTCTTACCATCAGGAATCAGGCAGGAAGTTTTTGTATTAACGACAGTGACCTGGGGGATCTGGTATGGATATTTTCCCTTGTACTTGCGTTCTTCGATGCCTCGCAGCTCGCGTATCTCCGATTCGAAATCGAGGTAGAGGTTCTTTTTGTCCGGCGTCAGTTGGGGTTTGAGACAAATAGACGTGCCTGTTTTCAATTTTTCGATTCTTGGTGTTGGCTTGTCGGACGGGCGGTTCGGCTCGCTATAGCCCGAGACAAAGTCTGTCTCCTGGCCTATGAACATTTCTGCTTTCTCGCCGTCCAACACGGTGACTCTGGGTGAAGTGAGTATTTGGGCATCTTTATGAGCCCGGATGGCTTTGAGAAGGAAAGCGACTTGAAGGTCATCGAGTATCAGTCTATATGTTCCCAAATTATCCGGGGGTGCAAGCACAACAGGCGCAGGCTCCGGCCAGGCATTTGGATCGGATATGGCATTTGCGTCGGATATGGAATTTGCGTCGAGACCGATATCTTTGAGGAAAGTATCGCTGACCGTCATAATCCTCGTCTCGATCATGATTTGGGCCTTGTCGATGCCGGGCTGTTCTTCCGTTACGGGTTTGAGGAAAATCGTTTCATCGGTTTGTTCGGCCGTGTAGCCTTTCGAACGCAGCGAATTCAAAATCATTGCCGCCGCTTCGCTTCTCGGCATTTCTTCCGGCGCGATAATGGTCGGCTTGATTAATACAATGAGTGTCTTTTTCTCGGCGGGTGAAGCTGTCTGATTATCCTGGTCAAATTTTATTATATCGCAGGTAAAGGCAAATGTTTTGTTGTTGGGTATCCGTTTATTTGTTATTGCAATTGTCTCTGTATAGGATTGCACCATTTCACGTCGATCATAAATAATACGTTCCTGTAAACCGGGTATATCCTGGACAAAATCTATAATAATGTTCTTATTATCTTCTATATGCGGCGTAATGCTACAGAATGTGTCTACTGGCACAGGCGTCGATTGTTGGGAGACATTATTTGGCTTGGAATAGTCCAGAAAAGACATAAAGATATGTCTCGCCGTGTTGAACCGGGCTGTTTCATTATTGAGAACCGTAACTCCCGGCGCCATCAATGATCTTATCTCTCTCTTCTTTTGAGAAGCCCTTAATAAAGTCTCTAACTGTTTATCATCTAAGAAAGTATCAGATTTAAATTCAATATCCATACTGTCTCTGACTTCATCGAGAAATTCCACATTCGTATATAAATAACGCAATCCGATTGATATTTGAGTTGTATCAGTTTGTTCTCTTCGTGATTCGAGGAATTTTTGAATTTGCTGATGAGCAGGAAGGCTTTGGTTGATTGCAAGCTTTCTTGGTCTTGCGGCAGGGAACGGAGTAATAATGCCCTTTGCGTTTGGGTCGTTTTCATACCAGCTATTTGGGGCAATCGTTTGCATAATAAGATTTGCAATGTTCCGAGCTTCATTAACAATTGCCTGATCAGGAATCTTTACAGAGCTTCCCATGCCTCCAGAGCCACCTATCATATCGCCAGAACCGTCCATCATACCGTCAACTGTACCTCTGGATATTGTTGCTCCAACAAGGTCTGAGATATCATAAACACGCGTAACCATTTCTTCATTTTGTTGATTGCCGGCGGTTTCTACTATAGTTGGTGTTAGAATGACCAGCATCTCTGTGGCAGGCGTTTTTGAGTCCTTTGCGTCCTTACCGGTCTCAGTGATAAGTCCTGCATGTTTCATACCGCTAATGATCCCGCTTTCGCCGGGGCTTAAGCGGATCAGAGTGGCAATTTCGTGTCTGTTGACAATGGGTGTCTGTTCATCGTCCTCGGGTATCGTTTGTGAACTAAGGGCTGCTTCGATCTGCAGCAAAATTATGTTGCTGTCCTTACTAACGTGCGGCGTAATCTGAATTGAGTCTTGTGTACCCGTAATCTTTGCCGTATGGCCGTCGACGACTTCCAGCGTTGGGCGCATCAGGATTTTCACAAAGCCCCGCGAGACCAGTATATCGAACAGTGTCTTAAACTGCTCTTGTGTGACTCGTTTATCGCCGGCGGATTCATCCTCAACAGCCGCCGTGGCCCCGGCGGCTTTTCTGAGCAAATCCGCAACGGCGGGGGAGTCCGGAACCGTTATTTTGCCGGCCAGAAGATTCTTGATCAAGACAGTAGTTTCCCTGTCCATTTTCGAATCAGGAGGCACTTCGACCACAGACAAGTCAACCTTCACAATACGAGTCTTTTTCGCTACGTCCACCGAATCTTCAGCATCAGCCATTATATCAGTCTGAACGGCAGGCGGCGTGTTTGTACCATCCAGATAATTCGTTAAGTCCAGGTCACGCTGTCCGGGCCTGATCAGGATCGGCATTGTTATCGCCTTATCCGGATCTTCGGAATAGACCTTCACGTTATACTTGCCCGGAGGCAGGACAAACTCGAATCGCCCTTGTTCTGAGGAATACTGACATGGCCTGTGCACGTCCCAGTCCACATAAACGGTCAGTGTTTTCATGGACCATTTGCGCTTGCGAGCGGCAGCAGCGTTCAGTCGGCCGTGTACCCGACAGGCCGGCTGCAGCGTCAATGTGACCTCTTTACCGAGGTCCTCTCGTGATATCTCACGCAGCCCGGCTAAGTAGTGTCCCTCATCTATTGCGGTAAGTGGTACGGTTCGTTCTGTAGGCCATTGAGGCTTGAACAGCTCTTCCTCCGTCAAGGTTATTTCGCCTTCCTCATTTGATATGACTTTGGCTGCTGATTCGATTTCAGATGCTTTATAACTTTCGCCGTCATTCAAAAACCATATCGGCGGACTCTCGGCAATATCCGACCAATCTACAAACGTGCCCACCCATGCCCCAGCCACAGGCTGGGAATTGGGATCGACCAGATTCAAAACCACTTTGTCGGGCTGTATATTTCCCTTTTCACCCTTGAGCTGTCCCTCGGTTTGTTTGTTGGCGTACATATCTGCAGAGATAATAATTGTTTTGGCATCGGGAACGTTGTTTAGAAAATAGGAGATTTGTTTTCCAATTGTATCGAGCGTTTCGAGGTCTATGTCGTCTATTAGCCAGTTAACTTTTTGATCTAAAACGACCTTTTTGAGGTGAAACACAACGGAGCCTATTCTTCCATGGTCGGCCTGTATGACCGAACTTATTGCCAAAGAATTCCATTCGCCGATACATGCCCCAACGATCCTTATATTCTGGCCTTTTAGTGCTTCTCGCATATCTTTTGTTTGTGCCGCTACGGTTGTATCGGGATATGCATACTTAGCGGCTTTTTCATCTTCGCCCGCCAACGCGGCGGCGATATAACCTTCCACCGATTCGCGAACGCTTTTAGAGTTGTTGTCGGATTTGTCCGCGGTCATTCCATCGGAGAATTTTTCCAGAATATCATTTAACTGCTCATGCTCTTTACTTGCTGAGAAGTCAAAAATTCCTTCGGGTATAGCTGATGGATCGTTGAACTTACACCGTTCAAGATCAAGGCCAAGATGACGCTGTAGATATACTTTGCTATCCTTCAGCGAGAATCCCTTCACATCGACTTCAACTGGAAACCATCCGTCTGGTATAACATCCTTGATTTCATACGAGAATCTCAACCTCAAGCGGTTATCTGAGGTATACCATTCATCTTTTACAAGTCCGTAGTTCTTGGACGGATCAAAGTATCTAAGTGTGTAAGCGCCATAGTCTGCAGTTGCTTTGTCTATGTTTTTTGATAGCAGCTTCAGCAATTCTTTTCCGTCGACAACAACTGTTGAGAAATCCATTTCGACGTTGCGACGTTTCATTAGCGCGGGGATTTCCTGATCAACCGACCTTGGCCCGGTCCAGTTAATAAGCTGTCCTCCGAACCAGTTCTCGTAAGTCTCAAACCTTGGTTTCCTGGAGAGAATTTTACCATCATAGACGTTACCACCTTCGCGTTTGTCTGTCACTATATTGGCATCAAGATCCGTGCGTTCTTGTGTGTACTTCGTGGTGATTTTCTTGTCGTCCCACCATAGTTGGAACGTACCTTTTGTCTCAGTCCTCGGCCCTTCACTTAATCCCTCGTGTTTTTCAGTCAGATTCCATACCAGCACGCCGCATTTGAACTTGTCTTTATTTTCACGAAATCCATTGATCAGGAGTGTCTCGATATTTGAATCGTTCTTGTTCTCGGATTGGCCCGTCAAAGCGAGAGTCGTCGGTATGGCGATTATCGCTATCAGCATGATAGTAATCACAGCGGGTATCCAGCCAGCCTGGTTGCTGTTGGAGGATTCTTTGGCGACCAGACGGCGGATGCGTCCGAACAGGTCACCGCTGGCGGCGGCTACGGCTAATTTGTTCCTGCCGGCGCGGATTTCTTCCATCGAGGTCAATGCCCTGGCGTAGCAGACGAGGTCGCCGGAGATGCTTACGGCCAGGTCGTCGCAACAGTTCTCTCGTTCAACTCGAATCCTTTGCGAAATCCACCATACGGCGGGATGGTAAAAGCCGAGCGTCTCCACGATTGTTTGCAGTATATTGACCAGGTAGTCACACCTTCGGATGTGAGCTAATTCGTGCGCCAGCAGCGCTTCGAGCTGTTCGGTGGTCAGACCCGTTAAGGCGCTGGCCGGCAATAAGATCACCGGGCGCAGCCAGCCGACGACGGTAGGGACCTGAACCAGCGCCGATTCCACGAGCTGAACCGCGCGCTTGACTCGCAGTCTTTCAGACAACCGGCGCAGCTTGACACAGAGCGAGTCATCTACCTGCCTGATCATTTTTTTCCGCAGGCGCTGTAATTGTGCCCAGCCGCCCAGGTGCCACAGCGATAGCCCGAAGACGCCGAGCAGCCATGCTGAGACGATGTAAGGTAGGGTCAACTCAAGCCGCTCGACGGCGCGCTGTTTCCAGGAGGCCAACGGCGCTGAGTTGACGCTTTCAAGCTGCGTCGGTTCTTCGTATTCAATTGCTCTCGCCAATAGCGCCTCTTCGTTCGGCTGTACCGGCACAATAACGGATGCAGGCGACGGCTTGATGTCGGCTGTTGTCTGCGGCACCGAGACCGGAACCAACTGCATCGTGACGATGGGCAACAGAACGATTAGCCCCAATGCCGCACAGGCGATGATGTAACGCAGGTTGGCCGAGGATTTTCGCAATACGGCCAGCAGGATGCCTAAGAGCAAAGCCACGGCTGCCGCCTGCCAGATGAAATGAAGCAGCGTCCAGCCAAGTTTTTGGACAATTTCCTGTGAAAGAATATTCTCCAGTGCCATTTTGATTATTCTCCCTCAAATTCATCGATCATTTTTTTGATGCTCGCCAGCTCTTTTGCCGAGACTTTCTTCGCCGAAAGGGCCCGCAAGACCAGTTTTTCCGCCGAGCCGGAGAATGCCCTGTCGAGCAGATCGCCGACCAATTGCTTCTGGGCTTTTTCCTCGGTCAGGGCCGGCCGGTAGACGTGCTTGAACTGAGAGTCGTCTCTGAGCACAAGTCCTTTTTCCGCCATGATTTGCATGAGCTTCAAAGTGGTCGTGTAGCCCGTGTTTTCATCCTCGTTCATTGCTTCGTTGACGTCTCGAACCGTGCTGGGCCCGTTATCCCAGAGAATTCGCAGGATTGTCAGCTCTCTGTCGGTCGGCCGTGAATTTTTACGTCTTGCCATCTTGAATCTCCTAAAATTCTCTTTCGTATCCTATATCGGCAAAACTATACGAATATCTTCGTACAAGTCAACGAAAAAATTCGTAGTTTTTAAAAAATTTTACCTGCTGAACTTTCTCTGCTTCCCGAAGCAGTAATCTCCTGATGAAAATTTCCATCTACAAATAAAGTCATCATTAATATCCACATGCTCGATAGTACAAAGCTCGTAGTCCTTTTGATTAATCAAAAGGACTACGAGCATTTATTGTGTCGGCTTGAAAAGGTTTCGAATGGATTCAACTGAACGGTTTGGATGGTCGTTGCTCGGCGGTTTGAGGGGGATCGAGAGCGCCGGTTTCTGCGAAAGCTTCCGGGATTTGGTGACGGCCTTTGGCGGCGGGGTGAAGGTGGCTGCTGATCATTTTTCGGTTTCTTCAGTAACGAACCATATTTCGGCTGGCCGGCTCTCGACTTTGAATTGCAGCGACGTCGTTTTGGTGAGATTGTCCAGAAGAATATCGAGTTCCTTGTGTCTTTGCTCTGAATCTTGCATCCACCCGAGAAAGCCACCGGAGCGTCTGTATCGAATTTTTGTCTTTTCCATCGGCTCGGTCTCATCCGCGACCTTTATTCGAAGCGAACTCTCAAGATAGCGGAGGAATTCAGGCAACGAATCGGCTGTCTTAACTTCCGCGGCTTCCGAAAATTTATCTCTGGACGTGACAGGGACATAATCGGGATAGTCTCCGCTGGGGTGAGGTTTGAATTCATACCGGCCACTGGCTACGATGACCTCTTGCTCGGCCATGCGTTTCTCGAAGCGGATTGCTCTTTTTGTCTCGGCATAAATAATCTCTTCCAGACAGCGGAATTGTTCATCTCTCGGCGAATCAGCGCGGACAATCCAGTCACCATAGGGCATTTCTATGTTCAGCTCTTCGGGAAGGTTGAAATCATAATGTGGCATGCGCAGTGTCAATAGTAGAGTATATTCAAGTCTCGGCTTTTTGTGGGTATTAGTATATCCCGTCAGCGATGTTTCAATGAGGGCTTTACCATCCCAGAGTAAGCAGGCCTGAATTGCACCTTGAGAATCCAGAGAATCAAACACACCGAGGTAAATAGAAATCGGATTTTGAAAGTACTCCTGGCGCCCGAGCACAAACGGCGCCTTGATGAATTTAATAATCTCATCCTTATCAAGAGAATATACCCTGTGAAATTCTTTCTCCAAATCCGGATCCCCGTACTGCTCTGCAGCTTCAGGTTTGGTTTTGTCTTGAGGTTGCAAGATAATATTGCCGAGGTCGATGAGTTTTTGACTTTTGTCTGTCCCGTCAACGATGATTTGTCGGGCCTGATAGCCTTTGGCATGAATGGTCAGTTTATACTTTTCGCCGTATGGTAACGGCGACAACATGCGCTCCCACCATTTTCCTCCGTAAAAACTATAGATTGGTGCCTGACATTTGAATTTAGTGGTTAGCGAAATATATGCCAAACATTCCTCTATTTCCTGGCCGGTGGGGTCGACGACTTTTTCTATGATTGCAAAGGCCGGCTCAAGTCTAACAGTCACCGGCGATGTTGGGTCTTTGACCTCGACCAGAGCAGCCTGGCTTATGGGATCTTGTACCACTGCCATAAGATAGATGGGCTGGCCTGGCTCAATCCATGTCGGCGACCACGGCAACTCGAAATATCCATCCTTGTTCCGATTCCGAGGCTCGGTACAGTAACCCCAGGACGTCACCGGCAGGGCGACGATGCGTGCCCCGTATGCAGGTTCATTGTTGGGGTCCAGTATCCTGCCTTTTATCATTGTCACGGGAAATGCGGGCTGCTCAATAACCGCTGATTTGCCGAGCTTGGTTTTTATCGTACCGGTTGAACTGGCGGGTTTGGTTTGTGCGAAGGCGATTCCTACAGCGAGGCATATTGCAATGGCGCTCGCTGTCAGCGCCCATGCCGCTCCGGTTCTCGGATTGCCGCAGCTATCTTTCAGGATACGACGGACCCTGCCGGGCAGCCCTCTTTTGCTTGTGACCACCGCAGGCACGAACGCCATTTGTCCTTCGGGTGTCAGATTGAGCAGCGATTCGGCGTAATCGGTGCCGGGCTGGCCGGAGGCTACGACCCAATCATCGCACGCCTGCTCGCTCAGGTTTATCAGTCGGGATTTCGCCAACCATAAGAGCAGTTGCCACGGCAGCAAACAGACTGTCATCTCGGCCAACAGTCCGGCGACGTGGTCCCTGCGTTTGTAGTGGGCTAACTCATGACAGAGCACGCCGGCCCAGTCAATTCTGTTATCGAATTGACCGGCTGCGCTCGGTACAAGCAGGACAGGCGTGCGACTCCAGCACCATATCACTGGGCTGCAAATTTTTACGCTGGTGTAAATCTTCACTTGTTTGCTTATTCCGAGTTTTGCTTTGGCCAGATGAATTGCTTGTTCGATTTTATCGCTATTTGAAGGTTGCGCCCGTCGCAGCAGGCGAGCGCCCAGGACAAATGTCACAAGCAGCCTCGCAATTAAAATCAGGCTTATTGAAATCCAGATGTATAACGAGGCCGAACGCCAGGGGAATTTTGCAGCTTCTGAAACGGCTGTAACTGTGTGCAAATCCTCGTTAATCGTAGGCGTGCTTTGCTCTGTAGCTTCGTTTGAGATGATGCCTGTCACTTCGTATATGGCACGGTCTTCGGTTGGTGGTTGGATTACAACCGGTTCGGTTACAAAAAGTCCTAATTCATAGTGCTTTACCAATAAGCTGGCGACCGGCACAATTACTGCTGCAATCATTG
>Ga0315284_10006627_pt1 | contig 16493 bp, 20 predicted proteins | sample YL17G09_16_MG_FD_203696 | JGI IMG/M metagenome (GOLD analysis project Ga0315284, IMG submission 203696) | Sediment microbial communities from Yellowstone Lake, YNP, Wyoming, USA - YL17G09_16 | ecosystem: Environmental > Aquatic > Freshwater > Lake > Sediment | place: USA: Wyoming | collected...
TGAATTGTAAAGTATTTTCATCACATTTTATCTCTAGGTGATGTCGTTCCTTTGTCGGTCCATATGAACGAACTGCTGATTTATAGTTTATATTATTTTCATATTTAATATTATTGATTCGGAATAAAATCGGACTATGTTTATTTATAGTAATCTCACCAACATATATACCACCTTCATCAAATGTTATCATAACTTTCTACCGAATATATCTATGTTAGTTCCTGTGTTAGATCGTGAATTCTTATATTGTTTCATAAATTTTCGATTTTTATTAACTGATATGAGAGAACCATAATCTGTTCCTTCTGAGTAGTCAGCATTTTTTAATTTATCATTAATGAATATTGCTAATTCCTTGCTAATACCACTGACTAATAACTGTTCACATAATTCTTTGAAGAATATCTTTTTGAATATGGTTGCTGATGATACTAATGTCATAACCGTATCATCATTTCCTGTATCTGCTTGGTATCTTATGTTACCTGCCGTTGTTATTGTTTTAACAAATGTTGTTATCTCATGTATATTCTCAGCATTATTAACTACAATATCACCTCTTTGCATAGCATCCTGATAATCCTTAATTAGTAAATTTTTATTATCATTAATTTTCAAACCAATTTTTTCTTCGGTTGCATCTGCGCGGTGTTTATATCTAACAAAAACTGACGAACCATAATTGTTATTTCCATCAAACACATGAGGTAGATGTGCTAGTAATTCAGATCCATATGTATTTAATTCTAATACAATTTTAACCCTATCATTATTGAAGTATTCAAATGCTAACATATAGACAAGTTCTGCTAATTGTTGAACTGATACCAAATTTGATCGAAACAATCCAATTTGGACTATTGAGAAAAAGTCAGCAGTTGTTGTATATGCTTGATGTTGAGCTTCAATTTTTTCTCGTGATTTAGGTGCGACTTTAAATATATTAATAATGGAATAATCTTGTCCTAGTCCTTCTGCTATATCGACAGACATAACAATGTCATATGATTTTCTTGCTATAGGTTGAAATATATCAACATTATCTATCCATTTTAAATTCTGATATGACCATCTTAATTTCCTATCTAATTCTATAATTGGTTCGAATACATACTCAACTTTACTTCTAAGTAGATCATCGATTATCTTCTCGTCAAATAATGATTTAGATGAGTTAACAAATCTTAAGTCATATTCTTGATTAAATGCTTCTTCACCACCAATATCTTTAATAGCCTCTTCTTTCCAAGATGTTATTTCACAAATAGATGCTAATGGAATATCCATATCATTTTTATTTGTTAGAAATATTTGTCTAATGGCTTCTGATGAGCATTTATCACTATTTTGTATATGTAGCACTTGCTTATTAATTGCATAATCAAAAAAGTCAGTTATCTGATCCAATTCTTTTTCTGACCAATCAAACGAATCTCTTAATTTGTCAATAATTTGTTGTTTGCTAATACCCTGCTCATGCATCATGCCTTCGTCTAGTCTTAGATATGTTACAAATCGATTAGGTACTTGCCACCAATAAACACGCATCGCTTTATAGTTATTCTTTAGTCTATCACCTTCTGGTCTTTCGGCAGCCGCTAATAGTTTATAAAACATATTCATACCATTTGGTGTTGATGTGATAACAATTTTTGAATTGCTAATCGCGGATACGGTCGGGAATGCGGCCGTGTAATATGGTTCAATAATAGTTGATGGAATGTGAGCAAACTCATCCATGTATAGAAAGTCAATAGTAAAACCAATCGCTGGTGTCTTTGAACGAGCTGATGTTTTAATACGACATCCATTTTCAAAAATTAGTGACTTCTGATTCCAGTTTTTAACACCTTTTTGTAAGAAGAATGGTAATAATCTATAAATTGATTTGATTTTATCAACAATTTCAATTGCTGTATCACCTTTATTGGCAATAATCATGACGTTTTTATCATTGTTGAAAAGTACGAAGTGTAAGATTGCTATTGCGGCTGATACTGTTTTACCAACCTGTCTTGATGCCATTAAGATACTAAATCTATTCTTTGTATATAGATCTAGAATATCCTTCTGATAATCTCTAAGTTTCATTGGACCAACAGTACCATCCTCTCTCTTAATTTTACAATATTTTTCTGAAAAATAGTGAATATCTAATTTACATTTAATGTATTCTTGTACTTCTTCTTCTGTTATCGAGTACACGCAGCCTGCGCGTCTCACTCCTGTCTCACCCATGAACCACGGGTTCATGAATCGTTTGATGGTATATCCATCATTTATTTTTGCCGTTACCTCGACCACATTTTCTGCGGTGAATACGAATTGTTTTTCTTGTACCGGTTTTTTTGGTTTAGCCTTAGCCATAATAGTCTTTTATTTTAAGAAAAAAGCATTTCTTTATATATATCGAAAAATAACTCTTACTTATGTCGAAGAACGAAGAGAAACAGAATCAACTACAATCAGAGTTTGATAATATACAGAATGATAATCAATTCGATCCATCTAACCATCTTGTCAAGAATGAAGATATGCCTGACTTTGGTGAATTAGAAATATACAATTATAATAACGATTTAGCTGAAGTTAGTCAAGAAGCAAGTGAAATTATGGATCATCTTGTTGATCTCTATCTAGGAGATGCTCCTAAAATTACACAACATCCATATATCTTAAGAAAGAAAACTGAAGATGCTCGTATATATGCGCGCTCATTATTCTTAGAGAGAATGTCTGAGAAATTACTAATTCAACAATTTAAACAAGTAGATCAGGGTGATAACTCGGCAAGAATGCACGAGGTTATTAATCAAACCATGAAAGAAATGCGAGAGATTAATACTGATGGTCGTAAATCAAGAACCGAAATTGAAAGCTTATATAAAGAAATGCGAGATGATTTCGGATTAAATAATTTAGCTGATTCGGCACAAACCGGTGAGGTTAAACCAGCAGAAATTGAGGGTGGTAAAGTAATGGACACTAGAGAGCTTAATGATGCCATTGATAAATATATTCAACAAAAGAAGTAATTCTATTTTAATTTAAAATATATAAACATATTTTTATTTTAAAGTAAAAAGAATCTTGAATATATTAGTACTAAATAAAAGAGTCAGTTATAGTTTGCTATTTGGTAGCGAATCTATGAGCTGACTCTTTTGTTATATAAATAAAATCTAGTGATGGGAAAACAACCGCTTATTGAAGAAATCTATGACAAAACTAAAACACTAACTGGTAGTAAAAGGATTAAAAGTAAGTCAGTGTATGATTTATTAATCGAATTAAACTCGATAAACGAAATAATTGATCTCACTAAATTAAAAAATAAGTATCAAGGTGAACTATTGAATGGTGTTAACTTTGAAATTTCAATAAAAAAGAATTCATCATTCTACGATCTAAATTTAAAATTATCTTAATGAACGAAAACGAAAAAATCAACGTAATTAAACAAACCAGACCAATTTCTTGGCAAGAAGACACCGAATATGTTACAGCATATATTAAGTCACATAGCATTGTGATATCTAAAAAGGATTTTAGTATATCAATGAATGATAGATTTAATGTTAAAGGGTGTAAGTCAATTGAAGAAGCTAAACAAAAAGCAATTAGCCTTTTAGTAGATTAATATCTCTCTTAAATGATTCATATGTTTTAATGAATCTCTTATCAAGTTTTAATTCAATCTTATGATCAATCTGATGTAATAACTTATTAGTTGTTACTTGTACTATATGTGCGATTGGTTTAGTTTTGATTGAATCCTGTATCTTTAGTTTAATTCCTTCATCTTCGGTTTTACCGTACATATTATCAATTACACTATTGATATTTTTACCCAAAGAAATGGACTTAGCTGAATCATCATAAAAGAATACTTCATGGTGTTTAGTTATCTCTTCGTCGATAAATTCACTATCTTTAGTTTTTAAACCAACTAAATGCTGAATTATTATTTTAATCTTATTAAATGCTATATCATCATTACTCTGATTATAAAATCTTTCATTGATATGGTAATATGCTTTGATTTTTAAGCCATCTTCAGCCAATTTTTCTTTAAGCTTATTTAAGAATTTCTCATATTTAACCCTGTCTCTACGAGGACATATAATATAGATATCATCGTGTGAATTTTTTAAATGATGGAAGTTATTATCAAGTATATCATACTCAAGATTTTCAATTAATTCCTTATTTACATATTCCTGTATTGATAGTCCAAGATTGGACATTTTTGATTCAATATTCTTTACTTTAACTTTAAGTTGTTCGATGAAGTCATTAGGCAACCAATATTCTTTACCATTGAAGTGCATACTATTGCCCTGCGAACGGAATATACCAGACTCATACATATTTAAATCAGATGGGTCAATCTTAAGAATAGGAATACTAGGTTTAGTCTTATCAATAAGCCAAACCATCTGTTTTATTTTAATAACAGTATCAAGATTAAATATGTGTGCATTTATATTTGGCACAATATTATTTAGATTCTATTTCTTCTTCAAGTGATTTAATTCTATCAGAAACTTCTGCTGCTGATATATCTTCCCACTTGCGAGTTAAATCGTTGTAAAATTTAGTCGTACTATGAGCCATTGGAGCATCTTCTGAGACATCAGCCTTTTGACCGAAGTGAGTTCTCTTAATTCTTTTATAGTAAGCTAATGCTTCTTCGGGTGTTGCGTTTACAACAGATTCTTTAACTTTTTTAACATTCTTATCTTTAACTTTCTGAGCATCTAAAAGTTTTTTCATTTCTTTTTTAGAAAGTTCTTTTCCATAACCTTCATCAAAATCAAATTTCTTCTTTTTCTCTGTGTCATGGAATTCAGATGCATCAACACCTAATTCAGAATCATTAGTAACATCTTCAAATCTTTTAAGATATTTCATAGTTTTTATTTATTTTTCTCCGAATTTTTTAACGTTAATTTCCATTTGGTGGTATTTTCCGTCAAATCTTTCGCCTGGATATTCTTTATTCTCTGTGAAGGTAACTCCTGCAGATAATTCTGTTGCAAATGAGCGACATTTCTGACATTCATTTACGGGGTTTGCTTCGTATTCAGCGTCTGGGACATCAAATGTTCCCTTGCACCAAAAATTTTTACATACTATTCTCATATTACTATATATTAGTAACCAAAAATCTATATTATAATTATAAGTTAATATCATGATCTTGTATATTTTACTGTTTTCCAAGATTGTGATTTTTAACCATTTTATACTTGAATATATAAAAACAGAAATACATTACTTTGTATGAGGTTTAAGAGTCTAACACACAATTCACAAAAGTTCACACGAGAACTTGATATCAACAAAATTTTACAAAATAGTAATCTTGATTGGTTGACTGACGCAGAATTTGAAAATGCGGAAATCGAAATCGAAAAGGATACATTAATTTGGCATAATGGTGACTGGTATTCAGGAGACTTTGAATATGGTATTTGGTTAAGTGGTAAGTTTTATGGTGGAAATTTTATTAATGGTATATGGCAAAATGGAGAGTTTTATGATGGCACATTTGAAAGTGGTCTATGGAAAAACGGGAAATTCTATGGTGGTGTAAATAGATTGACCGATAAAAAATAAAAACACACAATGAAAAGAAGAAAAGTAACTGTTAAAGTCAAAGAAAGAAAATTAGACTTAACCATTTACATTAACGGCAATGATGTAGAAATAGTAAGGGACATTGAAGGCAATTTATTCTTTAAAGTGGGAAGAGAACTATCTAATGATTTAGCAGAAGGTGTATCTTTACTTATGAGAAATAAAAAATTATTAAATGATAGCGAGTTATGGTCTATCAATATAAAAAATAACGGATACAATATTTATCCAGAGAAGGCATTATACTGGTTAACCGGTGGCGATTCAGACTGGAACATAAAAGATAGCTATAAGAAAACATGGGGAGAATCATATTCTCTATACCAAAAACAATACGGAGAGTTAATATCTGACATAATAAGTCAGTCAAAAACACTCGGTGATATAAAAAATAAATTTTTAAAAGAATTAAATATATTAGATTTATATGAATTTGCCCTTAGTAAAGGGATAGCATAAAGAAAAAGCCCTCAGATGAGGGCTTTTTTATTGCATAGATAATACCTAAAAAGGATTTAAATAATTAATATATACAGAAAAATAGTAAGTTTCTATTATGAAATATGTTCATGAACGCGAAGAATACCTTAAAAGCCTTAAATTAGTTAACGAAGCAGCCTCAAATGATATTGAGTTTGGTGATTCAATTGTGGGTCGTCTATTATCTGGTATCTTCAGAATGGCTAAGATGGGTGTTGACATGAAGAGAATTGATGGTGCTTTAGCTAGATTAGAAAAAGCTATTACTAACTCAGTTGTTGTTGAATTAAAAAAGGAGCCAGATTTCGAAAAGGCTACTACTGATATTGAAAAGGCTGGTCTTATTGATGGATTTACTGATAAAGTAGAAAATGATCCAAAAAATTTGACTACATATTTAGAAGAAGCTAACAAGGAAAATCCTGAGCTTATGAAAGAATTATTGGCACTACCTGGAATTGCAGAAATTCTACAAAGTGTTATAGATGAATATGGTGAAGGTGGTGCTAAGACTGAAGAAACTTCAGGTGGTAATTATATTAACATGATTAAAAACTTAAAAGCTTTATCAGCTATGTTATCAACATACAAAAATGTTAAATTAGAAGGGGAGCCAGCAAAACAAGCAGCCGAACCGAGAGCAACTAGTGCTGAAAATCTTAAGAAGAAAACTGGTGAAACAATACAACAACAGCAAGCAGCTAAAGCTGCAGCTGATAAAGCCAAACAGTCAACACTGAAGCAAAATCCAACTGTTACTAAGAAAACTGAAGTAACTGATAAAAACGAATCTATATTATTTGAAGCGCTTGGTGATCCAGAAAAAGGGGCAGATGTAGCTAAAGGTGAATCTCACTTAACTGAAGCATTTGGTAAATTGAGAAAATCAATTGAGTCATTGATGTCACCAAAAGATAAAGGAGTTGGTATTGATGTAGCATTTATTAATGATATTGTGAGTAAAGCAAATGATACTAAAAATAAAGAAACAATTAAATCTCTTTATAAAGAAATCAATAGATATTTAGTTGGTGATAAGAAAGCTACATTACAACAACCTGATGCTCTATATAAAGAGAGTATGGAAACTATTTCAGACAAAAATAAAATACCAGTTGTTGCTGAGAAAATAGCAAGACTTGCAAACCGCGCTATGCAATTCGAAGGAACTGGTTTATATGGTGGTATGGGTGATTTTGGTAAAGCACTTGAACAATTTAATATAACAATGAAGTCATTATCATCAGCACCAGCTAAAACAAATGAGTCAATTAATGAATCTTGGATTTCTGATATGTTTAATATTAAGACTGATTCTACAAAAGGTAGTGTTGAAATCAAAGGTGATAATAATAAAGTAACTCAAATTATTTATAATGGTAAGAATTTTGATTTTGATGCGTATCTAAAAGAAAAGGGTATGGCTATTGATGCTGATAGTATTAATAAATCCAATAAGGAATTAGAAACCAAATTGGAACCAAAAGCCACCGAATTAATTAAAGAAGCGCAAATTGATGCTATTGAAATTGTTAGAATATTTAACCAAGCAGGTAGATTAATTACTAAAACTAATATACCGTCTACTAGAAGTGGTGGTAAGATTAGTGTTGCTAGATCCAATAATTGGGAAACATTAGATGGTGGTGCTATTGATCCACAAAATCCAAAAGGTCCTGTTAGAAACATTAAATTATTCCAACGTTGGAATGATGGTGTTTTAAAATTGGTTAAGAAGTATGATGATATATTGAAAAATGCCAAAGTTAAGACATCATCTGGTGAATTAATTAAACCTAAATATCCAATTAGTAAATTTATGGTTGATTGTTTAGAAGATGGTAAACTATTTAAGTCAATGTCTGGTAGAGGTAGTGGTGATGATATGGGTTATCAGAAAAAATATCTAATGGAACATCTAGAGTTGGATGAAGCTACTGCAGGAAAAGCTGGCGATGCAACTTCTAATGTTGATACAAGTAAGGGCACTTCAAATTTTGAATTCAAAGCATTTGATAAATCAAAACCAATCAAAGATTTAAATAAAACACTAACTAGACTGAGTGGTAAATTTACAATAGCTGGTACAACCAAAGAAAATATAAGCTTATATATGACATCATTCTATCCATTAAAGGGTAATGAATATATTGGATATTTATCTACATCTGATAAATATTTTAAGAGATTCGTTAATGGTTATACTTCTGAAAATGATATCAACGAAGCTATTTATTTAGTAAAGTTTACCCCGGGTAATCAATTTGGTAAAAATACTGAATTTAAATCTAAAGTAATTAAATGTTGTAAAGCAGATGAAATAGATGCTGCTGAACTAGTTGATATATCATTGAAAATGAATAAGGTAGAATATTTAATTGATAATAAGGATAATAGAATATCGGCTAAACATAGTAAAACTGTCGATGTTCCTGGTTTCTACTTCTATGAGAATACTGAAACTATAGCTAAGTTGCAAAAGAAACTCTCTAAATCAGAGACAGCGGAATCAGCAGAATAATTAAAGCCCTCTTATGAGGGCTTTTTAAATTGTACTAATCGTACCAGAACTATAAGACCAGTCAAAATATAATAGACTAGATTTTGGTCCCTCAGGTTCTATCCAGTCTGGATGATCTTGTCGTGTTTTCTCGACATACTCTTTACCTTCGATTATAGATCCAATCTTACCCTCACGATTTTCTTGTTTTAATTCAGTATCAATTCGACGAATTTCTTCACCTGGTAATCCACCATCCATTGGTGATACTGGTACCATATTAAGTGCAATAGTTTGTGCAGCGACTTTGATAGCAATTGGTAAAAGGCTATTATCAAATTGTGATTGTGTTGCGGATGACTCATTCAACACATAATTTGATTGTGCTTCAATTATTTCTTGAATCTTTTTATTTAATTCTTCATCCATGAAATTTATAGGATAAAATTTTGTGAAGTTTTATTCAGAATATAATAGGTTAATTGAGATCTTATTCATAACAGCTCTTTGAAATGCTGATAGCACGGCATGATAATCGAACTCTTCTCCTTGTTGGTCTCTAAACATCTTGTAGACATTTTTAAAAATTTTACCATTATCACTAAATGTCTTTTTAATCTCATTTAATAATAATCTGGCATCTTGTCTATTTGTCAATGGATGTTTCGCATCTCTATTTATAAAATCATTATAGGTTTCGGATATAAATGAATTTGCGCGTCCATATAATTGGTCTTCAATTTCTTTTGGACTCATATTAAGAAAATCATCAGCATATGCGCATATTTCTGATTTTAGTGAGACACCAACTCTAAATGGTTCAAAGTCTCTAATTTTAGCCATTTTAATAAATTTTTTCCCTTCATTTGGCCACATTGGATTTGGTTCAAGTTCTTTTTCCACTACATCGACAAAACTAAAGTGTGGTAAAAATTCAATACCGAACCAATCTGCATTAAGATATTCTCCTATACCATCCCATAGTTGCGGGCAGTCAAAATCCATTAGATAAAAATTAGTGTCGCTACTAATTGAAGTATTTGTTTTGAAGTTATAACCACCTGGTATCTTCTCTGGTTGTGTTGGTGGTATGTTTACTTTTAGTTTAAATGCATTTGAGCATAGAGATTTATTTTTCAACTCGTTCTCTAATTTTATTATATCTGATTCTAGATTTGCCTCAGCATCAGCAATTTCTTTCCTAATTTCCTCAGCTCTTATGATACTACCATAACTAGCTAATTTTTGGCCTCTCGTTGAGTGACCATATCTCAATAGCTTTTCGCCGGCCTGTTTATAGGTGTCGCTTTTTAATTCGTCTATGCGCTTAATATGTTTCATTATTTAATCTTAATACTAAAGTAAACCCAATAGTTAGATGGCTTTACTGAAACTACAATTTTATCCGACCAGCGGTATTTTGATAACCAAGTTTTAAAATTCTGTTTTAAATTTTGAAATTCGCCTTCATCTAATATCGTACCATCCCATTTACCAACACCATAGATACCAAATGACATTATACCATTCGCAATCATAATTCTACTTCTTTGTTCGTAGTTACCTGGTTTATATTGTAGCAATTCTTTTTTAGCAGTCATTAGCACTTTAATTGTATTAATTGTTATATCTTTCATTTCTTTTTTGAAAGAAGCTAGTGACTTGTTGGATTTATTCATAAGACTAAATATAACTGAGTTTGTTAGTTTAAATTGACCAATTAATAATTTATCATTGTTTGATATTATACCATAATCAAGATATACAACACCATCAGAAAATGATATACCCATATATAATCCACATTTATCTTTACACTTTTCTAAATGTTTTATACCATTGTGTAAAGAGTGGTAACGAGACATAACATCAATCAAATCCTGTTTATCTGCTTGATATGACCAATAGATATAATAATTTTCCGGACAAGTTTCCCAATTTGGTTCTTTATTTGCACCAAATGCTGTCAGTGTATATAAAAAGCAATTGAAAGTATTTTTTCCTGCAACTGCTATTTCTTCTATCTCTTCGGTGATGCCTTCATTAACTACACTAGCAGTTACCGTTAGCTCACCTTCTTGTGTATCAGATAAAACATCTTCAATTTCTTTAACCAAGGTTTCTTTATCCCAATCCGATAATAAATTAACAGCGTTTGCTATCTCTATATCCGGTTTACTTTCTGTTAAATAATTGTTTACTATTCTTAGTATATCTTCATTTTCTTTAATTTTATCTTCAACCCATATACCAATAGATTTATCCTGCTCGATTTCTTCAACTCGACCCAGTGACTCAGTTATAAAATTATAATATTTTTTAATTATCTTCATCATTTTCTAATTTTGTATCACCATCATTTATTGGTTTGATGTTTGAAAGTTCGGCGAATGTTTGAATAGATGGTTTTAGATCTGATAGATCATCATTCGCGCCTAAATCTTGTTTAATTTCTTCTTCTTCTTTTTTCTTGAAACCAAATCTATCTTTTAGTCGACTGATGAAATCAGTTATAAAGTTCTTAGATATTAATGTGCTAATACCAACACCCAATCCTAAAAATATACCAGGTAGTGTATCTATATCAATTTTGTATTTTTCAACTAGTGTAGCCAATGTTGACATAACTGGTATTAATAGTGCAGTATATGCGAACATATCAGCGAAGCCATATATTACCCTTCCTAAATGTTTACATATGACATTAAATACACTTTTAATTGAGTTTAATACTTTAACTAGTTTTTTTACGACACCGTATACTCCCTGTAATCTAAATTCTTCTAATTCAGATTGTATATCTTTTGTTAACTTATTTTTTTCAGTTTGTGATAGTTTATCTTTTCTATCTTCTAAATAAACAATTGAGATAGCGCATACCGTCATCTCAACTATCATCAGCGGAGTAACGGTTACATTTAGATTCATATTCTTAACAAGATTATCAATGATAGGATAGAATGCTGCAACACCTGTACCAAATGTTACTATGAAATTGAAGTTTACTCCAATATCATTCATAACCTTTTTATGTAAATCTTCCCATATAGATGTCCCACCTTTGGCTTCTTCTTGTAGATTATCCGATAATATACCATTAATAAAATCTTGTGACATCATATCAATATATGATTTAGAATATTCTTCGAATCTTTGGACTTTCATTGCTTATATATTAAAATTGGAAATTTAATATCGTTACCCAAAATAAGAGTAAACTTCGTAGTCTTTTATCTTAAAGTCAATAAACATCATATCGGAATAGCTTTCTGGATTTTCGGCAAATCGAATAGTTAACTCATAATTAATTCCTGCTATTTCGGGAATATATAAATCTATTTGATTAACAATTTCAGACTTAACAAAGTCGGCAGATACTCTAGTTTCATGTAAGAATCGTTCTAGGTCTGCGCCAAATACTGGATCACCAAATAATTCACCTTTACCCGTAAATAAAATCATCTCATATTTTTGTAAAACTACCTCAATTATCTCATCTTCTATAATTTCTAATGGATTATATCGAGGATGACCCTGATATAAGATATAGAAGTCGGTAAAATTAAAATTTTCTGCTGCCATGAATTATATATTAAATATATAACACTCGATATGTGGGTAGTATATTTATTAAAATGTTCGGATAACAGTTTATATTGTGGTATAACCAATGATATAGATAATAGATTGTCTGTTCATAATTCTGGTAAGGGTGCTAAATACACAAAGGTTAGATTACCAGTAGAATTAGTATATAAAGAAAAAGCAGATGATAGATCATCTGCTTCTAAACGTGAATATCAAATTAAAAAAATGAGTAGAGTAAAAAAGCTTTTACTTATAGCGACTTAATTTGTCCAATTAACGATACTCCAATAATAATTGGATCTGAACCTTGTGTATCTAGGAAAGCCTGATGTTCAGTTACTAATCTAGCAACTTTAAATCCATTTTCAATCCAATCTTGTTTATTCTCAAAAATCCATGCTAAGAATGGTCTACCTAACAATTTTATCATCTCATCAACTCTATCTGGACCAAAATTTGACATAATGAAATGATAAACAACTTCAGTATTAGCATCAGAGAACATTAACTCATATAGCTGTGCTTTCATTTTGATATCTATATTAGCCGTTGCGAAGTTTAACTCACCAGTTTCTTTGTAGTTTTGTAGGTATACTAATATTGAGCGAAAGTCTGGAAAATACTTACTGATGAGTTTGATTAGATCTTCTTGTGATATATCAATCCCTTCTGCAGGACAAATAACATTTTTAATTCTCTTAAAAATTCCATTCTTCAAGAATTTCTCTTCTTCTATGGATTGTGAATTAAAATCAATGATTAAGAATCTAGAATGTAATGGCTCGATTATTTTACCTAAGTTATTAGTGGTTGCGATAAACCGAACAGTTGAATGTTTTTCGATGAAGCCTTTAAATGCCTCTTGAAATTGTCTGGATGCTCCTTCAAACTCATCTAAAAATACTACTTTAGTATCATTGGCTGAATCAAACATTGACATATTTGAACAGAACTCATCAATTTTATTTCTGAGTACATCAATAGATGTCTCCATCGATGCATTAATATGCAGACATGGGTTATCCTTGGTTAAGATTTTAGATAATGTTGTTTTACCCAAACCAGCAGAACCATATAGAATCATGTTTCTTGTTAGACCATTTTCAACGGCCTTTCTGATTCTTGGTAATAGAATTATGTCTTCCATTGTCTTTGGGCGCCATTTTTCCCAGAATAGTTTATCTTTCATATCGTGTTAATTTTCTATTAAAAAATGAAGGAATGTTTTTAGAATATATAATGGTACTATTAAAAATAACTGAAGTTTAAAATGAAATTTTCAACTAGCCCGGACCACACTTTTAATTATGATGATGTCTTTTTTCGTGACTTAACAGCATGTCTATTGGATACAATCGATGGTCAGCTAACGTGGGTAAATAGATTTTCAACTGGTAATGTTCAAGTTCGTGTTCCCATATTTTATTCTATGACGGGAGACGAGAAATTTTTATTAGATTCCTTTTCGGATGATATAGTATCAAACTCTAGATATGTAGAATTAAACACATCTATGATACCACGTGGTCACGTTACCATGACATCAAATGCTATTAAAAGTGATGAATTTGCTAATCCGAATGTTTGGTTAAAGTGGGTTAGAGAAGATAAAGATGAGATTAGAAAAATCTTAACAAAGATTAGAGCTATTCCATTATCAGTTAAGTATGATTTAGAGATTATGGTTAAATCTGAAATTGATTCATTTAAATGTCAAGAAGCAATTATGAATATGTTTTGGTTATATAAATATATGTATTTTGAGCATAATTTCATGAGCATTGATGCTGTTCTTGTTGTACCTGATGATTCTTCTGTTGAAATTGTAAGAGAGCAAAACTTATCAAGTGATAATACAATTAAGATTAAAACTTCATTTGAAGTACACACTTATTATCCAGCTGTTAGACCCGACGCATATAATTATAATAAAAACAAATTGAGTGGTGGTGGTAAAGATGGTATAGCAAGTGATATGGTTACTAACAATCCATTAGATGGTGGTGATTTTTTAATTCCGAAGAAAGTAAAATGGAGAAATCATACAAATCGCTCAGTTGGATACGGTGAAGTAGAAGCTAATTATTTAGAGGGAACTTATGCGATTGATAAAACAACTGGTGAAGTTGTTGCTATTATTGAGAATGTTAATAATACAACCTTTAAGGTTGCTAGAACATATAAGTTAAAGGATGTATTGAATATTGCCGATTTATTGAGACCAGCAAATCAATATGAGATTGACGATTTTATTTTAGCTATGAATGGTAATTATGCGTCACTGAACGTAACATATACAACATTACCTGCCACCATTATTGGATTAGTACTAGACTTTGTTTATTATACTACTGGTACAGTATCTATATTTAACACGTCTACCCAATCACATGCTACTGTATCATTTTGGAGTCTATCTTCATATTCTACACCAGATTTTTATAATGCAACAGTCAATGCAACAGCTTCATCTTTAGTATATCCTTATATGTCTAATTTGCGATTGACATATGATGATTCGTCATATGTTGACTATATAGGTGGTTATAATGACAATTATAATCCAGTCAATAACAGTAATAATAAAGATGTATTAATACACTTCGGTATAAACAGAGTATAATTTGAAAAATGTCAATTTTCAATTTAAATATATAATATATAATACATAAAAAAATAATATCTTAGATATGAACAAACCATTAGATTTAAAATTAGAACTTTTCAATTTTAAAAAGAAACTAAATCTAGATCAAGAAGAAGTTTATCAGGTAGTAGAAGGACATATGAATGCCCTTGATACTTTCTCTGAAAAACAAGTGATTGAATCTTTGAATGAGAGATTGAAAATCTACACTTATGATAAAGATGTTAAGTCTTTATTGGAAAATCTAAACACAAGTTTAGATACATATAAGTTATTGTATGAATTAAAACATTTATATAAAGTAATAGAATCAAAAAACCTAGGTATGATTTATCGTCAACCACTTAAAGTTTTATTTGATATAATCAATGTTGAAGCAGCTGATGATAGAATGTCAAAGGTTCTAAACGAATTAGCAATCTATGACTATGTTCCAGAGATAAAATTATTTGTTCATAATCTAACTAAATCTCCAGAGCAAAAGCAAAATTTACTTTCGGGTGGTAGAGCTGAGTCTGTGTTCACTATTGTTGAACAGGTTGAAGATGGTTATGTAGCATATGTTAGAGATTCTTGGTTTTTATTAAACGATGAAACAATCGAAAAAACTCTATTAGAAACTCACATTAAAGATGATGCTAAGTTAAGAACTCTTAGATTATTAGAAACTGCAATGAAATATGCTACTATTAGTGATAATAGAATTAATTTCAGAATTTCTGAAAATTTAGTAGTTGGTATGTCAGTTGATAAAAAAGGTACAATGTACATCAATGATGATGAACTTAATGGTGAAACAACATTAGAGAGTTTATTCTCTTCTCCTATTGTTCCTATCGTTAATAAAAATTTCTACCCACTTTTAATTGAAACATCAAAGAATCTTGATAAATTTGTTGAGTTAGATGTTGTTAAAAGAATTAGTAATTTAATTAACCCATACTTAGAAGCTTTTACTTTTAATTATAAAGATAGCGTATATATGTATCGTTGTGATGAGAGATATGGTAATTCATTCTATAAGTATGAATCAGCTATTGAACTTGTTACCGAAGTTAAAAATGAACTTAACTTTGATCTAACTTATTTCTATGAGAATAAAGTTGGTAAAGAAGTTATTGTAAAACGTCAACTTGAAGATAAAGAAAGAGAAATCACTTTAAAACTTGAAGATGTTAATTCAAATCTTGATAAAGTAAGATATACTATATCTGAAATGAAGGATTCTGAGACGCTATCTAAAGCATTAAAGATGCTAGAAGCACAACAGAAATCTTTACAAGTTGAGTTACAATCAGTAAAAGAGCTTCAGTACACAGAAGTTACACAGAAATAATTTAAAAATTAAATAAATTAAAAAGAGAGTAAAGAAATTTACTCTCTTTTTTTATATATACTCATATGAAGCACATTTTACCATTTAAAATATTTGAATTTAAAGAAGAAGCGACTGACTTAGTTTGTAAGATATGTGGTGCTAAAATGTACATGACTGATATCGGTGGTACAAGTAAGACATATCATTGTTCATCGGATGAAGCTAAATTTTGGAATTTCTTAAGAGGAAGCAAAGAAGAGAAAACTGCACACAAACATTTTTATGATTCGACAATCAACTTATCATGATCGTTA
>Ga0315284_10006628_pt1 | contig 16490 bp, 9 predicted proteins | sample YL17G09_16_MG_FD_203696 | JGI IMG/M metagenome (GOLD analysis project Ga0315284, IMG submission 203696) | Sediment microbial communities from Yellowstone Lake, YNP, Wyoming, USA - YL17G09_16 | ecosystem: Environmental > Aquatic > Freshwater > Lake > Sediment | place: USA: Wyoming | collected...
TCGAAAACTATGTCGCACAGCAATTGGTGGCAGCAGGAAAGCGCCTGAACTATTGGGAGAGCGCCGGTTCGGCAGAAGTAGACTTTGTTTTTCAAACGTCAGAAGCAATCGTCCCGCTCGAGGTTAAAGCAGGCATTAACGTGAAATCTAAGTCCCTACGGTCGTTTCGAGACAAGCACCCCGATTTGTCTCGCGCATGCCGGGCCAACTTACTCGCTTTCCAACAATCAGGAGGTATTGAAAATTATCCGCTTTACGCGGTGGGCCAGTGTTTTCGCTGACCTTTGCCGGTAAGCCGTTCACCACCGCATAGAGACGTTGTTTCCGCCCCCGGCTAAATTGCCTCATCGCTGACTGATCACGCCGGCTCCGTTGTTCGACGGGGTGTCCGGGCCGCTTGATAGCAGGGAGGAGGGAGATCTCTCCTGTGAAGCACGAAACTCCAACTATACCGGAGCGATCTCGCAAGAGAGCGTGAGGATTAGGTGGAGTAGTTCATAAGCAGCCTCGTTACACTTTTATCATTTTATGTCCTATGATGATAATTTCGTAACAACGATTGCCCCATACCAATTTCGCAGCAGGCTGGCGATCTCTGAGCTAGGACATGCTCGGAATGAGTCCGGCCGCCCATTTAGGCACGACCCGCGTAGCCAGATTTACTGCAGAAAGAGACGGCATTTTTGCCCACTGTCAATTGAAGTCTGAATGCACAACCTACTTAATAAATCAGACCCTATTTCACAGTAAATTATACTGCGAAATGAAGCCAAATTTCCGCATACAAATCATGAATTAGGCTAGCGCAACAACAGCCTTAAATCCCCAGGACCTGTGGCAGCTTCGCACGAGCCGCTCGACGTTTCGCGCTCGACATCTTCCGAATGTTTGTTCGAGAACAATGCCATATCTACCTCTGCCGCTGCTTCGATCCAATTGACGATAGCGACGCCTCACTTTAGTCCATACCACGCGCCGCGCCCGCTGCCGCGCTGCTCCAAGTGCCCGCGCTCGATCAGGTCGCGGAAATGCTGCTTGAGCGTGTTGCGGTTGCTCCCGGTGAGCTTAATGGCGGCCGCCATTGTGATGCGCCCGTGCTCACGGACGAACTCGACGATCTGCAATGACAACGCTGGCAGCACGGCCAGAACGACCTTCTCGCGCTCGACCTTCTTTTCCAAGCGCCGCATCTGCTCGACCAGCGAGTGCAGGAAGAATACCAGCCATGGCTGCCAGTTTGGCGCGTCGCTGCGAATCGTACCCTGCGTTTGCCGTAGGGCAAGGTAGTAGCCTTCCTTGTTCGCCTCGATCACGCTTTCTAGCGAGGTGTACGCCACGTAGGCGTAGCCTGCTTGCAGCGTAAGCGCTCGGCGAAGCACATCTAGACTCTCCAGTCGGCCCTCTGGTAGGCGCGCCTGCGCACGCGCGACCTTCATCATAGCCGGATAGCCCGCGCACTTAAGGCAGCGGAACGGTCATAGGTGCTCATGCGGTTTGAATGTCCGTGGTCGATAGTCGGCATGGCGAAGGGCCAGCAAAAAAATTGCCGGCTCTCTTATACTACTGGTCGATTGGGGATGGCCTATGTGGCAGCTGGCTTCCAGATCCATGGCAACAGCGCTTCGACATCGCCAACAACCTTTGCCTTTGGCAGCTCGGTGAATACGGCCTTGAGGTAATGAAATGGATTTAGCCCAGCCGAGCGGGCCATTACAATCAGACTATAAAGAGCGGCAGATGCTTCCGCACCTTTTATAGTGTCGGAGAAGAGCCGATTTTTGCGGCCAATCACAAATGGACGAATAATCCCCTCGACAGGGTCCGGGCATGGTGGATCTGCGTGATTTTGGCATTACGCCGATGTCGATCATGCTGGGTGCCGTCCGAGTGTTGCCGAATTTTGACATCTACGCGAACTTTCGCGCAAAGACGATTTTGCGTTGATGCCATTATCGCGCAACGGTTGAGTCATAAAGAACTGTGAAATCATTAGGTTTGCGTATCCTGCTAAAGAATCGCCTGAATCCGACCGATGAGCAATCAGCCAATAGATAATTAGTCGTACTTGTGTGGCTTGCGAATGGGTTAGGTGTCCATATTGGGCCTTCTTTTTTTAAATCTTTCGTAAAATTTTGAACACCGATACCCGATAGTAAAGTCATGACGAGAGAGGTGGGAGATGAGTCGGAAATTTTCCAAAATTATAGATATGACTGTGGTGATAGCCATAGCGTTTTTTACATACTTCTATCCGAACAATTTATTCGCATATAGTCCTTCAGCATGGACAACGTGCGAATTTGGTGTGGCGACTCCCCATGGACCTTCTGCCTTCTACCTGCCTCCAGGAACTTATAACTGGTCAGCGAGTGCAAGTGCCGATGGGGCACTAAATGGCGGGGACTGGGAAGTGTGCGACCCAAGTGCACATGGCTACGGAGGCACCTTTGCTTGGGGGGGCGGCACCTGCAATATGTGGGTGTGGTGCGATGCCGGCCAAGAAGGGATGGTCACGCTTAGTGTTTCGGCCAATATCTGGCTTGCGAATCAGGCCCCCTGGGCCAGCGACTCCTACTACACCATCAACGAAGACGCAGCAACAGGCTCGGTTGGTTTGTCAGTCGGTGATCCAGACGGCAATCTAAGCGACTGCCCAACCGGTAGTTCCAGCCTGCCTGGAACCTTTAGCAGGAGCGGATGTTCCTTTTCGTTCACACCGACAGCCAACTGGAATGGCACGGCATGGTTTGACTTTTACGCAGCTGATACCAATGGCGCCACCAGCGCTTGGCGCCGCGCCTATATCACGGTCAACCCCGTCAACGATGCGCCCGTTGCGACAAACAGCAGCTTTACCACCAATGAGGATACGGCTTACTCGGCAACACTGCCCTGTACGGACGTAGATGGTCCATCCCTTACCCACAGTATCGTCACTCAGCCTGCAAATGCATCAGTTGCGATCACCAATGCCAGCACGGGCGCCTACACGTTTACACCTAATGCTAATTGGAACGGCTCCACGTCTTTTACATTCAGGTGCACTGACGGCCAGTATTTATCAAATACGGCAACAATGAATGTCACGGTCAATGCGGTCAACGATGCCCCATTCTTCACCAAAGGCGCAGACCAGACTTTCGTCGAAGACTCGAACGCTGGCGTTCACAGCATCGCCGGCTGGGCCACCGGAATCGGACCAGGTGGTGGAGCTGACGAAGCCGCCCAAGTGCTAAGCTTTACCGTCACCAACAATAACAATACCCTCTTTACCGTCCAGCCAGCGGTCAGCGCTGCCGGCATTCTAACCTTTACGACTAGCACCCACCGCAATGGCGCCGCCACGGTCTCCGTCGTCATCAACGACAATGGTGGCACCGCCAACGGTGGCGTCAGCGCGAGCGCGACGCAGACATTCACGATCACCATTACGCCCTACAACTACACTCCACTGGTCAGCAATTCCTCGTTTACCACGTCAGAAGACACGTTATTCAGCGGGACGATGACAGGCAGCGATCTCGATCCAGAGGACACCATTCAGTTTGCGATCGTATCCCAACCGTCCAGCGGGAATGGCGTCGTTGCCATCACTAATGCCGCGACAGGTGCCTATACCTATAAGCCAGAGCCCAATTGGAATGGCAGCACATCATTTACGTTTAATGTCACCGACAACTCTGTCGCACCGGGAGAGGCGCATACCTCGGCAGCGGCGACGGTCAGCGTTACAGTGTCCGCGGTCAATGATGCTCCCATTGTGCTGATTAATCCGCAAAGCGGGGGCTGAGGATAGTTACTTACTCAAGTCATTCGAGATTATTTGCGAAAATGTCTCAAACGGCGGTGACCCAACCACTTTCTGCCCGTTGACGTAATAGGTCGGGATCTGAATGGCACCCCATTGACCTGATTCCGGGTATTCGTTGTCCAAAATTTTCTCCAGGCGCTCAGCATCTGCCATACAGGATTTGAATGTTGCTTGATCTAATTTTAGTTCAGTAGCTATCTGGAACCAATCGCGCTTGCCCGACTCCTTGGTGCCAGAAAAAGCGTAGTCGTAAAGCTCCCAATAGTGACCTTGATCCCTGGCGCAAAGGGCTGCATAACATGCGTCGGGAGAAGTCGTTGGCCCGCCGTTACTCGGAGCCGTTCGGCCAACCCAACGAATCTTACCTTTGAAGGCTGCGAGTATCTGCTCCGACATACCATGGGACTGTGTGCAGGTCGCGCACGCCAAATTGGTGTACTCAACAACGGTAATGGGACACTGCTCTTCGACACATTGACCTGGTTCAGGAAGCGTCTTCTTGGAATTCCTATTAGTCGACGCATAGCGAACTGCGTCTTGCGCGTTAATTTTAACATCTATCCTCGGCTCTTGGGGTTCTACCGATGTGATGATGAGCTTTTTTTCGACGATCGCTGTCATAGCGATGGTCTGTAGTGCCTGTGCCCTTTTTGAATTCTCGAGATTCCTCCGGGTATAGTGAACCTTCTGCGGATACGACATTTTGTCAAATGGCGGATTTTTCGGCAGGCTCTCGACAGACGCTTCGATTTGCTCTGCTGTGACCTTGGCATGCTCCTTGAGATAAGCGTCCCGAGCTGAATCTTTGGAGATGTTCTTAGCTTTGGCAATATCCGCGAAAAAATGGTCTGCATAGTCCTCTATGGCAGCATCACGAATGATTTGGTAGGTCTGACGGTCCACATTGTAAAATTCTCGTGGATGGCGATCACGTAGGTCCTTTACCGAAACAGTGGTGCCATTGAGGCTGTAGGCACCCTCAGTGCTTTGAGGCGAATCCTTTTTTGGCCGTTCACAAGAAGCGTTAGCTAGTAGCAGAATACCGCCAACAGCTGCGATTGCGCGCGCGGCGCAGTTAGCGTTTATTTTAGCCATATCGAGGGCAGTCCTTAAGGTTGAATTCGAATAGCCATTATAAAAATTCTATTTTAATTTCGACAATATGCTAATTCGGTTTTAGTTGTATGTTAGTCTTTTGCCATTTCAATTTGGAATCGATGCAGGTGATAGTCGTAAATACTGTTTTGCCGTCGATTGACTTGACGATTCGACGTGGGTGGACTTGATTTTTCTGACCTGGAATCTGCTGCTCAGGGCAGCTAGTCGACGTCGGTAAAGCTTCTGCAAAAATAAAAAGACGACTGGACTCGTCAAACAACAGGTATGTCAAGCCCGTTTTAGTGACTGCCTCGAGAACTGGTCCGATGCTCTCATCTATTGATCCAGCAAACAGAGCCATACTTAAGACCAAAATTTCTTTCTGTTTGACGCCAAGTTCACGCACAATTTGTTGAGCAAATGGACCTAGATCTGCAACAGGCCTTAATTGAAAGGTATCGGCAAATGTTTGGTGGGGTTTGCGATGACGTCGTCCTTCTGGACCCACAAAAGTCGGTGAGGAAAAGATAAAGTCACGATCAGGTACGACTGCGTGACAGGCATGGCAGGCCGTCATGACTTCAGAGTGGTTTTCGTGTGGCATGGTTGGATCTTTAAAGTACAAGGCATACCCCCACCCATTGGTCTTCGGATAGGCCTTTGTGTCTTTAAGCATCAGTTGAATGCGAGAAAATTCGGTAGGTTCCACACTATTTGGAAATGCGTGGTCTTGCGCCGTTGTAAAAGCGATTTTACCTAGCATGCTACCGTCTGGCATCAATTCGACGTTATCCTTTAAGGCTCTCCATGCAATATCGTTGGCATAAATAAATCTCTGTTCACCATTGTCGTTACGATATCGCACGGACACCAGATGCCAATGGTCCCAAAAGTTTTTAGCGCTACTGGGGCTGATCCCATTCATCAGTGCATTAGTATCTAAGTCGGGGAGGAAGCTATTCTTGTTGGGGGCAGCATAGGAACTAGCTGATAGCGAACAAAGAAATAAGATATGATTTATGATTTTTCGTATCGTCATTAATATATGTCCATGAGAAATGCTTGAGTGACGAATAGGTTAAGGTTGTATGTGACGAAATTTTGCTGTTAGCCGGCACATGGTGTTATTATTTCAGAAATACAAGCGGTCCGCAAATCGTAACATAAATAAATATTTGCCACAGTTTTGGCTTCGTCCCGTCGGACTGAGAAGGCATCGTGTTTTAGACGACCTGGCCGCTTGTCACCGCAAGGTTTCGCTCGGACAAAGTATATTGTGCAATGGCCTCATCACCTGGGAAAACCAGCTTGATCATGAGTAAAGGACCACTCGGACTATGCGATCACTCATAACGAAGACATTTCAATGGCGTGGCCGATATCGGTTTGGACTGAGCCTCTTTACTCTGACATTGCTTTACGCGATCAAGTCCGAAGCATCTTCAAACCAGGTGTCTCTCCACTCAGGCACAAAGCAAGCGGAGTTTGTTGTCGATGGTTTGCATATCCAGGGGATCACGCAATCCATGGAAGGCACACCAGTGACTGGCGACGTGCACTTACCACACGACGAGAAGTCGAAATTTCTGTGGATTACTGATTTTGGCGTGGATGTGGAAGACCTAAGCGGCAGCAAAAAGCCGCTCGAATACATTTGCCACGCCTGGGCTATCCCCATTTTAACCAGACCTTCTGGGAGGGCAGTTAAGAACTTCAACCAATTACTCACTATCTCTCAGGGCATGGATACGATGCACTTTCCCTTGGGATAGGGCTTAAAGATCGAAGCGAATACAATTGGCGCCGCCAATATGGGCCTTCTGGCCGTGGGGCTGAATAATAACGACACGCATTTAGATTTTAAAGGAAGAGTACGATTTCGCTTCGATTACCTAGAAGAGGGTGAGGCTGAGAAACGTCATTATCACGAGCTTAGGCAGATTACCTTAGAGAGTGTTGGAACGCCCTATCATAGTGCCTTAAAGGGTATGCAGGCTGCGGATCAAAATGCGAAGAAGCCATTGGCTCAGAGCGATTACTTTGCCGTGCCGCCAGGGCGATTGGAACTAAATACTAAAATCGCCCCAAGACATCCTCTGTATGGCAAGGATGTCGTTATACACATGATTAAGCTGCACTTACATCCTTTTGGCGAGTCCGTTGAGATTCGAGACCTTACAACCATGCAGACAGTTTGGATCGGTTATGCAAAAGCCGCTGCGGGACGCAAAGCGCTGATTGATACACCTTCCTATTCGGACCAAAACGGTCTCCGGATCTATGCGAATCACAGCTACGCGGTCATTACGAAGTACCATAATACATCTCACGAAACCATTGGAGGAATGGGTGTGCTTCGAGTCTATGTCGCCGATCCATCGACGCTCATTCATTGAGTTTTATTCCGTTACCTATTAGCCAGGGCCCAATTGGATCAGCACGACATCGTTTACTTTTAATGTCACCGACAACTCCCTCGCACCGGGAGAGGCGCATACCTCTGCAGCGGCGACGGTCAGCGTTACGGTGTCCGCAGTCAATGATGCTCCCATTATGCTGATTAATCCGCAAAGCGGGGGCTGAATTTTAATAATCGCGCCCTACTCTGGGAACCGCGTGGGCAGGAGCGCCAAGCCTCCTGGGACCGCTGCGGCCCTAAGGTGCAATGATTGACCATCGCTATGATCCATCCTAACTATCCACTTTCATTATATAAACAAGTTTTCTCTTAAGTTCCCCCCCGATTTCACCGAATTGGATCTTATACAAGAAGGGGCATGTCAATGTTTAGGTTGGCACAAAAACTCATCCTCCTCGCATCGCTAAGCGGTGCCATGGCTTGTAATTCAAACCTCAGCGTTTCGTCCCAAGTGGTCGGATCAAAATTAATCGCCACCGAGGAAAAAAAATCAGTCCTTTCTCCCGACTCAATCCAGATCACTAGAATCTCTCTTGCTTCAAACGAAGGTTACTATCGGCAAGATCAAAATATCGATATCGCCCTACAATTTTCGAAAGCCGTAAATCTGGTAGAAACCCAAATCGATCCTGTCACCGTGTCGTTTGTGTCAAATGGATTCGTAGCGGCACTCCTCGGTCCGAGTACGGCCAAATTTACTTACCTTTCGGGAAGCGGCACCGACAAACTCATATATTGTTATAAGGTACAGGCCGGCGACCGCGCCAGTGGCCTCGACATTCCTGCATCAAAAAAACTCACCTTTAATTTGGCGATGCCAAAGGTGGAGGGGACGTTAAATGCTACCGGAGAAGCATTCAAGATTGAAATAAGCACTCCGGCCGCTGATAGCAGCACCAAAATAATTAAGACTCAAAAAGTAATCATCGACACCGCGCCACCAGCCAGCATTTCGAACGTCTCTTTTTCAGTCACCAACCTCATATCATCACCGGTAAAAATCTCGTGGACTAACGGTGACGACGAAAATTTCAGTCACTTCGAGACTAAGGTTTGCGCCAAAGGCTCCTGCGACACCGGCTGCGGCGATGCCATACGCTCTACGATTCGCAGCGCCGACGTGCCAGTGACAAGCGACGGTGAATACACTGCCTGCGTGCGCGCACTAGACCTCGCAGGACACGTAACCTCGTGGCAGCAAAGTAGCGCTGCCATGCGCTTTGATACGACGGCTCCGACGACGCCTTCCGGAGTGACGATTGTCGAAATGTCCGGCGACGTTCAGCCAAATGCATCGACATTGATCCGCGACAGCCAAAATATCGCCGTGAGCTTTTCGCCGAGCCAGGACGTCACTCAGATTACCTACACGGTCCAGGCCTGCACCAGTCAGACCTGCGACGCAGGCTGCACGGCAACAGCCACGAGTAGCTCGTCGCCCGTGTCGCTGACGGGCTTTGCGGAGGGTAGCTACTATATTTGCGTCATGGCCAAGGACGTTGCGGGCAATAAATCTAAGTGGGCACCGTCTACCAAGAAAATCATCCTCGACACCTCAGCGCCAGCAAATCCAGGCATGACGATTACCGGCGTCGCCGGCGCTGGTCTGCCAGGATATTCTGCTGGTGCTAACGTCAATTTAAACCAAACCGCGACCGACCTAACTGCCGTCGAGATGTACATAACTGCGACTTCTGGGTGCGGCAGCGGCGGCCTAGGTGCCAACGCGGGCTGGGAGCCCTTTGCTGCGGTCAGGACCTATACCATTGTGGCCAACAACGCCACCTCCACCATGTACGCTAAGTACCGTGACCAGCTCGGTCACCTAACCGCCTGCGTATCAGCATCTGTCACCCACGATAATATCTCCCCCACCGGTGAGTCCATCGCCATTAATGGTGGTGCAACTTTCTCCGCCTCCCTCAACCTGACGATTAATGGCACCGCCACAGACGCTAACCTAGCTCAAATCGCCATCACCGATGGACCCGGATGCACCTCTAGCACCTGGCAAACTTACGCCGCGGCCGTGCCCTTTACAACGGCTCAGGCGAACACCACCGCAACCATTTCCGCCAAATTTCGCGATGGCGCCGGCAACGAGTCTGGCTGCGCAACCAGCACCATTTTGACCGATAATCTGCCACCTTCGGGAGCTTCGATCCTAATCGACGCTGACAACGCTTATACAACCTTGGGCACGGTTACTCTCAGCCTTGCCGCCACCGATCCAAGCGCACCGCTGCAGATGTACATCACCAATACCCCGGGATGCAGCAGTGGCGGCGTGTGGGAGGCGTTTGCATCGTCAAAGGCATGGAATCTCGCTTCGACCAACTCAACTGCGACGGTCTACGTAAAATTTCGCGACGGTACGCTTAACGAAACGGCTTGCCTAAACGACAGCATCATTCAAGATAATCTAGCACCGTCCCCAGGCTCGCCAGCGTTGACGATCAACGGCGACGGCGAGCCAGGCTATACGACGTTATCGGTGGTTAGCCTTGCCCTTGCGGCGACCGATGCGAACCCCATCGAAATGTATGTAACCAACACCGCCGGCTGCGCCGCGGGTGGCACCTGGCAGGCCTATGCAGCGACCCTTGCGGGCTGGACGATTGCACAAACCAATGGCACCGCGACCGTTTACGTCAAATTTCGCGACGCCGCTACAAACCAGTCGGCCTGTCTATCGGGCACGGTAATTCACGATAACATTAGTCCGGTCGCGAATTCACTGATCATAAATGCAAATGCTTCGTACACAAATAGCGCTGCATTGAGCCTCGCACTCTCGGCTACGGATACCAATATTTTTCAGATGGCCATCACAGATGGTCCTGCGTGTTCGAGCAACGCCTGGCTAGCTTACAGCACTTCCAACACGCTAACGACAACACAGGTTAATACAACCGCGACAATTTCGATCAAGTTTAGGGACTACGCCCATAAAGAGTCGGCGTGTATCAGTAGCAGTATTATTCATGATAATATCTTGCCGACACAGCCGACCTCCATCGCCTTTTTGAAGGCGCTGACCAATTCGCCATTCCCGATGAGCTGGTCAACCAGCAGCGACGTTAACTTTGATACCCACGAAGTCCGCCTCTGCCCAACCAATGACTGCAGTAGTAGTTTCTGCACTACCTTTAACACAGAAACCGGCACGTCATCACGCCTTACTGGTGTCAATGGCGCAACCTACTACGGCTGCACCCGCGGCCGTGACCTTGCTGGCAACTATTCGTCGTGGGCTGTTTCTCCTGGCGGCGTCACGATTGACACAAGCATATCCCCTGTCCTCTTCCCAGGCGTCATATTGTGGACCGCTGCCGATGCGATTAGTGCTTCAGACGGTGTAAACATTGGCACATGGAGCGATACTAGCGGTTTTGCGTACGATTTAACCCAAGCCACCGTCGCGAATCAGCCAAATTTATTTAAGAACGTCCTCAACTTCAAACCAGTAGTCAGGTTTAACGGAACCACCGACTCCTTATCGACGGCAGCAATGGCAGTCGGTGAGTCATGGTTTATGGTCGCTAAGGTCACGGCATCGACTGGCAACGACGAAATATCAGGCTACGGTGCCTCGCGAGTTGTGGGTCGCCTGTCAGATCAGAATAATCTTGCAGCTGGGGCCGCGAACGATCTCGTCGGTCCAAGCCAAAATGGTCATGTGTATGTCAACGGCACCGAAGCATCCAGCCTTCCCTCGGGATTTAATGTCATCGGACTTGTTCGCGACACGACCTTTGGATCACCAACCAGCAGCTTTCAAGTCGGCACCTCTGGAACCACGCGGTTCAACGGCGATATCGCCGAAATCATCGTCTTCGACCACAAGCTTTCCGACAACGAACGGCAGTTCGTCGAGAGCTATTTGGCACGGAAGTATGCGTTAACGTCGCTGCTTCCTAGCGGCCATACCTATAAAAGCGTGACGAGCCTCGCTGTCATTACCAACGAAGCGACGGCTAAGACGCTTGGGCCCGCATTCTTGGTTGACGATGTCGATGCTGGATCGGCCTCAATTACGACAACTCTAAGCGTTGATTTCGGCACCTTGTCCTACACGACGACGGCTGGAGTCACCGATAGCGGTAACGGCACATCGAGCCTATCCTTAACGGGTAATATTACGAATACCAATACGCTCCTAAGCAGCCTTGTATTTATTCCACCCGCGACCTTCACTGGCACGGCGACGATCTCTTTAACCGCCAACGACCTAGGAAATACCGGTTCTGGCGGTCCAGGGATCACGACCAAAAAACTCGCCGTCACTGTCATAGGCGGCAATACCGCACCGACCGCCCGGTCTGTGCTCGCAAGGAGCGAAACCTACCTCGCGGCAGATGACATGACAACAGTGGGGACTGACTGGAGTGCTCTGCACGCCACGGTCAGCTCCAATGGGCAAATATTGACAATCGCCAATGGCGCCGGCCAACAGTTTAATACAGCAACCAAGAGCTTTTCCGTCGACCTAGACGCAACACCCCTCATGATGGTTAAGGTTGACAGCATCGCCTCGTCGTGGAGTTTGAAAGTAAAGGACGTGGCCACCTCGCGGGTCTATACCTTTGAGACAGACGACCAAACAGCCGCACCAGCAGTCCACACCTACGACCTTAAGAGTAAGATCGGCCAGACCGGTGTTCGCAACCTACAAATCTCCGTGACCATGACCGGCCCCAGCGCTTCGGGTTCGCTCGACTGGATTCGGTTTGTGCCGGAGGCATCGACCCTTGTCGCCCTTCTGGGCTACCCGGTCAGCGCCTCGCTCGTGGCGTGGGACCCCGATAACAGTAAGGCTGAGTATGACCGGGCCGACGCTGGCAACATGGTCTCCTACACCATCACCCAGGGGCCGGCCCATGGGACCATTAGCGGCTTCAACTCGGGCACCGGTGAGTTTACCTACACCTCGTCGACCACCTACATCGGTAGCGACACCTTCACCTATATAGTCAACGACGGCGTGGCCGATTCGGCGCCGGCCACCGTCACCATTTCAGTCATAGATGCCCCGCGCCTTGCTGCGACCGGTGCACTTTCGCCGGCAAACGCCGCCACGGGCGTCGACCCGCTGCAAAATCTTGTTTTAACCTTCGACCACGGCCCGATTTTAGCTAGCAGCGGCATCATTACGATACGCAAGCAGGACGGCACCTTGTGGGAGAAAATAGCTGCCAACGATACGACGCGGGTGTCCATTAATGGCGCCAGCGTGACCATTGATCCGCGCTATTACTTTACTGCCGCTGCGACCTTTTATGTCGAAGTCGCCGGTGATGCGTTGACCAACGGCTCTGGCACTTTTTACCCAGGGTTCACCGGTAGTGCCACCTGGTCGTTTACCGCCGCGGCCAGCGTTAAGGTTGTCGCGGTTGCCGGTGGCCTAAGTCATAGCTTAGAGCTATTCAGCGATGGGTCCGTGCAGGCCTTCGGCGATAACACCTTTGGCCAGCTCGGTGACAACACCACCGTATCCAAAACCTACCCGATTAGCGTCCCAGCCCTGGCGGCAGGAAGCGGCGTCGTGATGATCGATGCAGCTGGATCCCACAGCCTGGCGCTTAAGTACGACGGTACAGTCCTCGCTTGGGGTAAAAACGCTGATGGGCAGCTAGGCGTCGGCAACACAACCAATCAATTGGTCCCCACACAGGTCACATCGTTGGGCAGCGGCTCGAACGTCAATATGGTCATCGCCGGCAGCAGGTTTAGTGTAGTCGTTAAATACGACGGCTCAGCCCTTGCCTGGGGATTTAATGGCGAAGGCGCCGTAGGTGACGGGACCCTCACGAACCGTCTCACGGCGGTATCGGTAGTGACCGGCGGAAACCTACTTGCCGCCGCTGATGCATCCGACCATGTGCTGGCCATTACCCGGTCCGGCGGGGTTATAACATGGGGCAAAAATAACTTCGGTCAGCTCGGCAATGGCAATACGACAAACATCTCGACCCCTGCTGCCCTCGGCTCGCCACTTAGCAGCGGCGTCATAAGAGTCTCGGCAAACAGCCATAGTTTGGCTCTGAAGCAAGACGGTAGCGTTTACGCCTGGGGCGACAATAGCGGCAACCAAGTCGGTGCCGGTGGGGCCACCGTCCTAACACCGCAACTAGTGGCCACCTTGTCTGCGGGTAGTGGCGCGATCGACATCGGTGCAGGCAGTGGGTTTAGCGTCGTCCTTATGAGCGGCGGCACCATCCTCGCATGGGGCACCAGTGCTGCATTAGGTCTAAGCGGCGTGACCACTCCCACCGCTATCTCGGGACTTACGGGCATCGCCTTCATCGCAGTCGGTGAGGGTCATCTCCTCGCCGTCACGTCAAGCGGCACCGTCTGGGGCGTCGGCGCTGACGGTTCTGGCCAGCTTGGCGACAGCTCCACCTCGAATCGCTCCACACCGGTACGCCCTGGACCTGTTTACCTTCTCTCGCTAAGTCCCGCCAATGGGGCGACTTCGGTCGACTCCCTTTCAACCCTAACCATCACCGTCGACAAGACCCTGACCGCGGGTAGCGGCCTCATCAAAATCTACAATTCCGATACGACGCTTTACGAATCGATTAAAGCGACGGACAAGACCCGGGTTCGCCTTGCGGCCGGAGTGATCACGATCACACCGAGAAAGTATTTCTTCGCCGGGCAGTCCTATTATGTAACGGTCGATAACAACGCCTTTACGGCCTCGGCGGGCGTAAGCTTCGCAGGCATCAGCGGCACCTCGAACTGGGCGCTTACGGCGGCCAGCACCGTCAGGACGATAAAAATCGCGGCCATGCAAGGAGCAGGCACGCAGGTGATCGCACTCAAAAATAACGGACAAGTGTACGCCTGGGGTCAGGGTAGCCTCGCCACACCAGCACAGGTCGCCGGACTGACGAATATCGTCGATATTGCCGCCGGCGGCTCACACCTTCTGGCCCTCGACAAAGGCGGTGCCCTTTATGCTTGGGGCGCAAATACCTACGGTCAGCTTGGCGATGCCACCCTCGTCGACAAGGTCAGCCCACAATTGGTTCCGACGCTCACGACCGGTGTCGTAGCGATTGCCGCTGGGGTCAATCATAGCGTGGCCATTAAATCCGATGGTACCGTCCGCGCCTTTGGACGGAATGCCAGCGGCCAACTCGGTGATGGTAGCAGCACTGATCGCACCAGCCCAACGGCTGTTACTGGGCTCACGGCTATCGCAGGGGTCGCAGCAGGACTTGGTGATAGCCTTGCGGTCACTGAAAGCGGCGCCCTCTACTCCTGGGGTGATAACCAATTCGGCCAACTCGGCCTCGGCAATACGACCAACCACCTAACTGCAGTGGCGGTGTCCATGCCTGGTGGAGCGGTTGTCGTTAACATCGCTTCCGGCTCGAACCATAATCTCGCGATTCTTGATTCTGGCAGCGCCTGGGCCTTTGGCGACAACCAGTACGGACAACTTGGGCTTGGCGCGGCGCCAACAAGCTACAGCACGCCAACGCAAATCACAGGACTGGCCACCATAAGCAGCGCTGCTGCAGGGGTCGCCCACACCCTTCTCCTGCAAAATAATGGCGCCGTCGTCGCCTTTGGCCGCAACATCGCCGGCGAGTTGGGTGACAACAGCATGACTGGGCAGCCTACCGCCGTGAACCCGGTCGGCTTTGCGACCGCAGGCCAGGCGTTTGGCGTCGCGGCAGGCCTGGAAATAAGCTTCATTTTAACCACTGGCAATCTCCAGATGGGTATCGGTCGGAATGCCGACGGGCAGCTCGCTACTGGCACCGCCATCGACCAAGCCACGCCAATTCAAAGCCTAAGCTACTAGTCGTCCTATAGACTAAACAAGGCTGGTGAATGGGGTTGCCAGCAGATGGTGCAAAGTGGCAGACTAAACAGGCGCCTTCCACTTTGATCATGCACCTATTAGTGAGCCGAATCCAATGAAGCAAATTGCATGTTTATGCTCTTTTTTTGTCGTTTTTCTGGGCTGTGACTATGTCAAAAAGTTAACGAAAGGCCATAACGAGGCCGACGTTGCGTATACGATAGGCGGCCAGGCGGTAACCACCGCGGACGTCTATAGCGCCAACCCGATACAGTTATTCGAACTCGAGAGGCGTAAGGCACAATTGATTCGGGAGGCCGCGGCGGAAGCGTACCTCAACAAGTTTTTCGCTGACGAAGCCGCGAAGAAGGGCGGTAGCCCCAGCGAGGCTCGCCAGTCCTACCTCGCTGAGCATGCCAAGGTTACCGACAGTGAAGTCGACTCAATGCTCTCACATGCCGGCAGCCATCCCCAATTTTCAAGTCTATCGCCAGGCGACAAAAGGGAGTCCGCGCGAAATTTGATGCTCAAAAGCCGCGCGCAACAAGTCCTCATTCGCCTGGTTGAATCGGCGAAAAACGACGGCAAACTCCAAATCAATTACCAGGAGCCACCCGAGCCACAAGTGAAAATGGACGTCACGTCCTTAGACGCAGTACGATATAACTCTAGCCTCAACGGGCAGGAGATCGGCGGATGCGCTGACAACTCGTGTCCCGTGACGGTTGTCGAGCTCACGGAATTTACCCAGCCCTATAGCGCTCAGGCCTACGCGACGCAAAAGCGCGTAATCGATGCCCACAAAGGAAAAATCCGCTGGGTTGCCCGCCAGCTGCCCAGCGACTATCAGCCATTGTCGAAGACCTTAGCCATCGCGGCGCTCTGCGCACAAAAGCAGGGGCGGTATTGGTATTTTGCTGATGCGCTGTTTGCGCACCAGGCAACGCTAAAAAAGGATGTGATTAATACCTATGCTGCAGAAGCTGGGTTAAATGTCAGCGACTTTACAGCATGCGTCGGCGCACCGAAAGAGTTCGACAATCTACTTACTGAGCAAATCGAAGGCGTACACCAGACGGGAGTTTATAGCACGCCGACCTATATCATAAATGGCAAAAAGATTTCTGGAATGGTGCCGTTTGAGTCGTTGGACAAAGCGATTTTAGAGGCGCTTGCTAATAAGCGGTAATGATACATCCTCAGTGTACGTTTGCTTTGGAAAGCATACGATCAGCAAACATATCAAGGTCTATTGCAAAAAAGTCTTTTCTTGCGGCCCCTATCATCTGTTTTTCATAGGCGGCCTCAAGGAGGTTCTGCTGTGCTTCGTGTCGGGCTTTCGT